>ENA-OQKY01000014-OQKY01000014.1-human-gut-metagenome-genome-assembly--contig:-NODE-14-length-267414-cov-14.153315_pt1 | contig 267414 bp, 252 predicted proteins | sample MGYA00242652_ERZ504805 | MGnify/ENA primary metagenome ERZ504805 (study PRJEB26092, sample SAMD00036400) | human gut metagenome | host: Homo sapiens | study: EMG produced TPA metagenomics assembly...
AAGAAACTGAAGTTAATTTTCTGTTGCCCTAAATCAAAAAATTCGTTATAATAATCTTGTTTAAGCATAGTTCTATTATAACATGGAACGGAGGAAAAGATGGTTGTCGTTAGCCATCTTTTTTTCTTTTTTAGGATATAGTTCAAGGGGAGGATGTGACCGATGATGGTCATATCCTCCCCTGTTTTAGGCTATCTATTTCCCGACAGCCCCTGCATAACAGATGCAATATTTTATTCACAGCTATTCATTGATAAATCCCGCAATTGTCTCAGTCACCTTATCAGGAATATGCTTTGCTCCCTGATAGCTGGCAGGACCTTCCTCATATTTTCCTTCGGTGAACATATGAGACAGGCCCGGGAAAGACACAAACTGCCAGTTATCCTTCCCCTCGTAGTTTTCCTCCCAAATCCTGAAATCATCCATTGTCACCTGATAATCTTCCTCACCCTGCAGGACAAGGACCGGCACTGTTATGTCTGCCGCCTCCGCTACTGCATCATAGTCCAGAATGCTTTTCATATATGTTTTTGTCTGTCCCATAATTCTTGCGTCATCGGGCAGGGAATCAATATTTTTCATCTGCTCCGCTGCCGCTAAGCCCTGCTCATAAACTGCCTTATCCTGCTCTGAAGGATCAGGATCCAGACTCTGAAGGAATTCATACTGCCTCTGAATCGTATCCGCAAATCCCGTGGCCGGACCTGCCATCATAATGCAGCCGTCCGGCTGACCTTCCCTGGCAATTGCACCCATCATCAGTGCACCCTGGCTGTGTCCAACCACATAAACTTTTGAAACGCCTTCCTGTTCACGCAGCATCTTAACCGCCGCAGCGGCATCATTAACGGTTTCATCATAGACTGTAAACTCTTTATCTTCCGCCAATTCTTTTCCGTACACATAAGAAATCTTATCGTAACGGTAAGATGCAATTCCCCTCTCAGCAAGCCCCCATGCCAAATCCTGAAATGGTTTGATCTGTCCTGCTGTCTCATTTCTGTCACTGCTGCCTGAACCATGTACAAATACAACAGCGGGATACTCTTTCAGATTTTTAGGAGCGGCAAATGTTCCCGGCAGTGTGCGGCCGCCTGCTATACTCAGGTTCATATCCGTCTCGGTGACATTTTCCGGTAAGGATACCGTCTCTTTTTGTTCCTGATAGACATCCGTATGAACGCCTCCTATCCTGCCATCCTGAAAAGCGACTACCATATTCAGGGGCTGTATAGAAAAATCACAGGGCACCTGAACCATATTGTACCCGGACTGTGGATCTGCTTCCCATGCAGACCGGATTTCTTTCAGTTCCCCCACCGCTTTCAGGGTATCCTGAAAAGCTGTCAGAATCTGACCACTCTCCACTGCGGACTTCATCTGTTCTGTGTACTCATAGTCTGTCTTGATATTGTCTCCGCTGCCTTCCACTAAATCTTTTACAAAGGCCTCAGATATTGCCAAAAGTTCCTGATTTCCTGTGGATGCATCAGCTTTATCCTGATGTACATCCGATTTACCCTGTGCATCCGCTTCATCCTGTGCATCCACAGTGCTATCCCCATTGTCCCCGTCACTGTCTTTTTTATCTGCGATGTCAGTGTTTTCACCTGCTGCTCCCGCATTTTTTTCCGTATTGTTGTTTTCCTTCCCGCTCCCTTTGCCAGAACAGCTTGAAAACGCAAGCATAACAGCAAGACTCAGTACAGTTATGATCATTTTCTTTTTCATAGTGTCCCTCCTTATTACAGTACAGACTACGTGTGCAAACCCTGCCTGCATTTTTTGCAGTCAGCGCAGTTTATGTGCAGACCTGCTGTATTCTTATGTTGGTTTCACTATAACACACTATTCCAAAATCACAACTGGCTTATCACAAAATACAGAAAACGAAGAATAAGGTATGCGCAAGTTTGCCTAATGAATATCTGCCAGGTTTGCGCCATTATTTTTGATCACTTCTGAATACCAATATGCGGAATCCTTTAAGATACGCTCCTGCGTCTCAAAATCCACATATACCATGCCAAACCTGTCTGAGTACCCCTTGGCCCATTCAAAGTTGTCCACCACTGACCAGGCAAAATAGGCATCTACTTTTACTCCGTCCTCAATTGCCCGGCCAAGTTCCCGCAGATATCTGTGATAAAAATCGATTCTGTTCGGATCATGGACCTTACCGTCCAGGGACACTACATCTGCGCAGCAGCACCCATTCTCCGTGATAACAATAGGCTTCTGATACCGCTCATAAAGGAACCGCGGCCCCCAGTAAAGAGATTCCGGTACCACAGGCCACCCGTTGCCCGTCCTGGGGTATCCCACAGGACGCTGAACAGTCTCCCATCCTCCCTTATGGTCACTCTTCACCTTATATCCGTTGTAAATATTCTGTCCATAGAAATCCAGAGGCTGATGCATCAGTTTCAGATCTTCCGGCTTAAAATCCGGCAGATCCTTTTCAAACAGCTTTAACCCATCCTCCGGATATCTTCCAAACATCACAGGATCACTCCACCAGCTCACAGACCACATATAATCCGGCTTATCCTCCACAGCAAAATATGCTTTTCTGGCAGCTTCAATATCTTCCGGGCTGTCTGTTGCAGGGATCACCGGATTGGAAGTGGGGGCGTATCCAATCTGTGCATCCGGTACCAGACTTCTTATGGCCTGTACAGCTTTTCCATGGGCCATCATTACGTGATGAGCCATTTCCAGCACACTGCGGCGCGACATAAGATTACCCGGTGCATGTTCTCCGGTCACGTGTCCCAGTCCCACAAAACACTGAGGTTCATTAAATGTCATAAAGAATTTGACTCTGTCCCCAAAGGCCTTTGCCGCCACAGCAGCGTACTCTGCAAACCAGTCCACGATCTCCGGATTCTGCCAGCCTCCCAGACGGTGCAGAGCAAAAGGAAGATCCCAGTGAAACAGTGTCAGACAAGGTTTAATATTATATTTTAAAAGTTCATCTATCAGCGCATTATAGAAGTCTATCCCGCTCTGGCTGACTTCCCCTTTTCCCTCCGGCAGTATTCTGGACCAGGCAATGGAGAAACGGTAAGCCTGAATCCCCATATCCGCCATCATTTTCACATCCTCTTTATAGCGGTGGTAATGATCACAGGCCACATCCCCGTTATGCATGGAAAAGACTTTACCAGGAGTCCTGCAAAAGTCGTCCCATACCGTGTAACCCCTTCCGCCTTCAAAAGCACCACCCTCTATCTGGTAAGAAGCGGTGGCTGTTCCCCACAAAAAATTTTCTGAAAATCCCATAAAAATATCCTCCTCTTTATGCAGCTTTATATTTTCTTACGGCTCGCGCAGTAAATGCGCAGACCCGCTGAATCCTTGACTTTATTCTAATCTAAAATCTCTTTGTTTACAACTATAAGGGCAAAATATGACAAAAAGCCGGAGCAGCGGGATTCTGATTTCCCATCCGCTCCGGCTGTATATCTTATACCTCAATACCCGCCTCTCCAAAACGCTGTTTCACATAGGCAAGGCTTTCCAGATAGGCATTATCCCCATCCAAATGCTCAATGATCAGCGGCATATCCGGATCTGTCTCACGTGCCAATTGCGCATACTTTTCCAGATTCAGACATCCTCTGCCGCAGGCAGTCTCCCTGAACTGCAGGGTAAATTCCTGTTCCAGGATCACATCCTTCAGATGACAGCTTCTGATATGAGGTCCCAGCTTACGGAAGCACTCCTCCATAAAATCTTCATGATAAAAATATCTCTCCGGAGTAGTGATCCAGTTAAACACATCCATATGCATAGCAAACCGCTCCCTGTCCACGTCATGGATCAGCTTTAAATATTCATGCGGACCCATAGGGTACATCCATGGCATTGGCTCAATGGTATAATATGTATTTACCGGATTTGCTGTATCTATGATCTCCTGAATGCTTCTCACCATCAGTTTCCAGGTATCCTCAGTCAGATTTTCTTTATAAGGGCCGTCCCAGCGTTCCCCTCTGGAACCTGAGACATTCACACAGCATCTCGCACTGATCTGATCGGCCAGCTTTAGCTGCTCTACACATCTTGTAAACGCTGCTTCCCTGACTTTGTCATCCGGGGAAATGGGATTGCACCAGGCTCCCACTTCCGCGATCATCAGATCATATTTGCCGGCCGCCTCCACATATTGTTCCAAAAGTGTCTGGTCACAGGTGTGATCCACAGGGAAATTCACAGAGCCGCAGCCCATCCGATGCATTTTTTCAGCCCATTCCCAGGGGCTTTTATGCTCCAGAGGGCTGGATAATCCCAGTCTCATCCGCGTCTCCTCCCGATCATCTGTCACTTTCCAGCAGCTCAATGATACACTTCAGATCTTTATAACCATTCATGTATGTATATCTTCCGCTGGCATCACCGTACTCACCCTTCTGCTCCAGAACCATGCCGAAATCTTCACAGCGTTTTATAGCCTCAGGCATTTTCATTCCCTTAATATTGAACGCTACATGATGAATTCCTTCTCCGTGCTCATTCAGATAATTTCTCCATGTGGAAGGTGCTTCATTAGGCTGGATCAATTCAAGCTGCAGACCCGGTCCCACATCAAAAAATGCAAGGTAGCTGTTAGCCTCCGGTGCAGGCTCACCTTTAAATTCCGTCTGGGTGATCTCATACTCACCACAGAGAGCTGCTTCCGGTTCCTCAACCCCCAAAAATTCTGCCCATTTCTTTTTTGTGGCATTGATGTCCTTTACGATAAATCCAACCTGACAAACTAAATCTGTACCAACTACTCCACTCATAATTCTTACCTCACTTTATATTTTATTATTTATATTCTGCCCGCTGGTATGCCGGTCCTTACAGGCTCCGGCTTTTCGCAGGTAGTTTCCATTTCATATACTTTTCTTTCGCGCGCTGACTCCATCATGCCTGTGATCGCTTCGATCACGTGGCAGGCCATCTCAGCATTTACTCTGGGCTTTCTTCCCTCGATCACTGCACAGGCCAGATCCAGCACGCCAATCCCCCTGGTGTATTCTCCAATATGGGGATACAGTTCAGGCAGCTCCACGCTGACGTTTTGCTTTGCTTTTGTCTCCTCGCTGTCGTCATACAGCACATCCAGCGTCCGTTCCTTTCTGTAGACCTTCGGCCGGCCTCCGGACATGTTGGGATCCGGCACCTCCAGTGTCCCCTCTGTCCCATATATTTCAAACATAGGCAGATTAGAATGCCAGATATCGAAACTGATATTCATACTCACGATGACTCCTGACGCAAGCTCTGCAATTCCCGAATAATGGGTAGGTGTCTCAACCTGTATCGCCTGCCCTTTCTGCGGCCCTGTATATATGTTCCGCGCAGGAAATCCGGTGCCTGAAAAAGCACTGACCCGTTTTACAGGCCCAAGCAGTGCTGCCAGGGCGGTAAAATAATATGGACCCATATCATACAGCGGGCCTGCGCCCTGCCTGTAGAAATTCACAGGTGCCGGATGCCATGTTTCCACACCGTTTGACATCATATTGGCAGTCACATAGAGCGGTTTTCCGATCCATCCGTCATCCAGGATCTTTCTGCAGGTCTGCAGGGAGGAGCCCAGGAACGTATCGGGAGCGCAGCCCACAAAAAGTCCTTTGCTATCCGCCAGCTCCATCACTTCCCGCCCTTCGGCCGGTGTGGGCGCAAAGGGTTTTTCGCAGAATACATGTTTTCCCGCCATTAATATTTTTTTATTCAGTCCTGTGTGAAGCTGAGGCGGAGTCAGGTTTACCACCAGCTCCACATCTTCCATGGCAAGCATCTCCTCCACAGAACAGCCTGCAGGTATCTGATATTTCTCTGCATGGCTCTTTGCCAGTTCCACATTCACATCTGCGCAGGCTGCCAGATGCAGGGTGGGATAAAAGCATTTGATATCTCGGATATAGGTATTGCTGATGACTCCGCATCCGAGTATTCCCACATTTACATTTCTCATATTCGATCCCTCACAGTATTCCATTTCCCGGTTCCGGCTGTTCAACAGTACCAGAATCTCTCAGCGGAGTGCTCTGCAGCATCACAGACGCTTTGCAGAATATTCTGTCTGCAGCCACATCCCCATCTCAGTATGGCATAGGTTCGCCCCTGTAGTTAATAAAGGGCACATCCATGTCAGCTATCTGTTTCTTCCTGTCCAGAATATCGAAAAGTCCTGCCGCGGATTCAGAAGGAGGGATCTGGGCATTTTCTTTTCCCATAATGGTGTCCATACGGCCGGGATGGATCATGTAGATCCGCATGTGTTTTTCTGCCTTCTCCTCTGCCAGATAATTTCGTATCTTCTGGGTGTACATATTAGCGGCGTGTTTTGACACAGAGTATGCCAGATAGTTGTAGCCCTGGGGACTTAAATGTCCTGCCTCAGAAGTTATATTCATAATACAGGCATCCTTGGAAGCATACAACAGATCAATGAAACATTTCAGCACAATGGCTGTCCCTGTCACGTTTACATCCAGGGTTTTTCTGAACTTTTCCACATCCAGATCACCAATGGCGTCCCCGGGCATTACCATTTTTTCAAACAGTACCCCGGCATTGTTCACAAGAAAATCAATTTGCCCCAATTCCTGCTGTACCTGTTTTGCCGCATGTTTTACCATCTGTTCATCTGTTACATCCATCTCCAGAATCTTCAGATCATCTCCGTATTCTGCTTTCAGTTCCAGCAAATCCCCTGTATACCTATCATCTGCGGCGTTTCTACAGCCAGCCAGCATCGTGTGGCCTCGGCGCAGTCCTTCTTTTATCATCTCATAGCCCAACCCCCGGTTGGCGCCGGTCACTAATCCAATCATATTGCCTCCTAATAATCTGACTCCCCAAAACGGAAGACTTTAAACAGTACCAGAATGATGGCCAGAGCGATCAGAAGCAGGATCCAGGCCATAGCGGACGCATATCCCATTTTAAAGTAAGAGAATGCGTTCTGATACAAATACAGGGAATAGAACATAGTCTGATTGTCCGGGCCTCCGTTGGTCATAATGTAAGGCTCTGCGAACCACTGGAACACTGCAATGATCAGTGTCACCACATTATAAAGTATGGTAGAGCGCAGAAGCGGAATGGTTACGGATATAGTCTGTTTGAAAAATCCCGCACCATCCAGAGCTGCCGACTCATAAAGACTGTCGGGTATATCCTGCAGGCCTGCCAGATAAATGATAATGGCATTGCCGCAGGTCCACACCATCATAATAATCAGCGCAGGCTTGGACCAGAACATGCTGGAAAGCCATCCGGGGCCTTGAATTCCGATATAGCTGAGCAGACGGTTGATTATACCGGTCTCCGGCTGCATAACCCATATCCAGAGAAGACATGCCACAACTGTTGGCACCAGCGTAGGAATAAAAAATGCCACCCGGAACGGTCCGGTGTATTTTAACTTCTTGTTATTCATTATAATGGAGACAGCCACTGCAATAAATGTAGTTATGGGAACTCCAAAAATAATCATATAAACTGTATTACTCATTGCCTTCAGAAACGTTTTATCCTGAAACAGCATTTTGTAATTATCAAATCCGATAAAGACAGGATCTTTGATCACCTGGTAATCACATAGGGAATAATACAGGGAGGAACAAATCGGAAATAGGGTAAATACCAGAAATCCGATTATCCACGGGGAAACGAACAGCAGCCCATGAATGGCCTCTTTTTTTCTCATATTCATTTTCTTCATATTTTCCCCTCCTATCCCTTAATTCCTGACATTGCAATACCCTGGATAAAATACTTCTGCATAACAAAGAACAAGATCAATACCGGCAGGATCATAACCGCTCCCAGTGCCAACAGCATACTCCAGTTCGGATCCAGATTGGATTTCAGCATAGAAGCCGCCAAAGACAGTGTGTACAGTTCATCTTTACCCAAAAATACAAGCGGTCCTAAGAAATCATTCCAAGAATGGATAAATGCAAAAATAGCCACAGTGGTCAATGCCGGTTTAGCCATTGGGATAACCAGCTTTGAAAAAATAGTAAACTCCCCGGCCCCGTCAATACGGGCTGCTTCTGAAATATCCTGGGGAATTCCCGTGAAAAACTGGCGCAGCAGGAAAATAAAAAACGGATTCCCGAAAAAGCAGGTAACTGTCAGGGGAAGGAATGTTCCGATCCATTTCATCTTGGTAAACATAAGGAACAAGGGCACCAGTGTTACCTGATATGGAAGGATCATCGTAACGAGCACTAAAATGAAAACCTTATCACGTCCCGGCCAGCGCAGCCTGGAAAATCCGTATGCCACCAGTGAACAGGATAAAAGAGAGCCAACAATATTGCAGATCACAATGATCATTGTATTTTTCAGGTACATAAAAAAAGGAATTGATGAAAACATATTCACAAAGTTATCCAGCCTGAATTTATCAGGCAGCCATTTAAACGGCGTTCTGAACAGTTCACTTTCTGCCTTAAAAGATCCCATAAACAGATAAAATATCGGCAGAACGAACAGAATAGCCAAAACAATCAAAAATGCATATAAAAGTATAACTTCCAGACCGGGGCCTTTTCTGTGGTTCTTCATCCCATCCGGTTTTGCCATTTTGAATCTCCTTTCATTCTGATGAAACCTTCTGTGCGGCACATAAGTGCCGCACAGAGTATTCCATAAACCGCAGATAACCTTACTCTGCTTTATCAAGTTCTGCCTGATATTTATCCTGAAGTTTCTGAAGTTCTCCCTGAATGTCCGTGATGTTTCCATAGATCACACCTTCGCGGAAGGTTACAAATGCCTTGGACAATTCAGCCGAGCAGGAACACAGCGCAGGTATTCCGTTTTCCGGTGAGTTCGCAAGCTCTCTCTCCATCAAATACATCTCGTCGCCCTCTTTTGTCAGGCTTACATTGTCAAACTCTGCATCACTTGTAGGGATACTTCTCCACTGAGCAAAGTTATCTTCATTAACCGCACCTGACATACAGAATTTAATGAACAGTGCAGCCAGTTCAGGATTCTGTGAACCCTTCGGTATTGCAAACACATTTGTCTGGAATGTCGTGCTGTTTGCCCGTCCGCCGTCCGGCACCGGTACAGCACAGGCTTTATAATTTACATCAGGTGCATAAACACGCAGAGCATTGGAGAACCAGTTTCCGGTGATCGTCATGCCCACTTTTCCTGTCATAAACGCATGATCCGGTGAAAACATTCCGCCAAGTCCTGAGGTAAAGGACTGGATCCTCTCCGGGTCATATTTCTGTCCGTAGGACTGCAGCCATTCCATACAGGAAACCACTTCCGGTGAAGTCAGGTTCAGTTTATTCGTCTCAGAATCATATACGTCTGCACCAAAGAAAAACGGAAGTGTAAAAGCATCATCCTTTAAGTCAAGCCATGGGATAAGGCCAAATCTTTCATATGTCCCGTCATCCTTCTGAATCGTCATGGCTTCTGCCCACTGATCCAGCTCCTCTAATGTTTTGGGAGGATTTTCGGGATCCAGCCCGGCTTCTTTAGCGATATCAGGATTGTAATACAACAGCATTACATTGGTGTCCTGAGGAATCAGATACGGCTCGTCCTTATAATATATAACATCCTTACATCCGTTGAAAAAGTTATCTACATCCAGGTCTACCTGCTCCAGATACGGCTCCAGCATTTCAAAACTTCCGTTTGCCGCATAAGAATAGGCAGAAACTGCATTGTCACAGATAACCAGGTCAGGCGCCTGACCGCCTGCAATAGCTGACAGAAGCTTTCCGTTGTTGATGCCTGCTCCGTCCGGCACAAACTGTACGTTACACTTAATGCCCTTGTCTTTATACAATTCGTTGAATGCATCTACACGGCTCTGGTCCCACACCTGAGAATCCCCCGTAAACGCAGACCAATATGTAAATTCTCCGGTCAAGTCTGTATCTTCCACTTCCAGCCCCAATGCTTTCAGCTCATCCGCATTCGTCTTCACAGACTCCTGTGCCTTCTTTGCCTCGTCGCTCAGCTCTGTCTTTTCTTCCGGCTGCTGTGTTCCTCCGTCCGCGGATGTACTTGCTGAATCCCCACATCCAGCCAGTGTACCTGCTACCATACATAATGTTAATAATGCTGCTGCTAATTTATTCTTCATACGTTTCTCCTTTCCTGTTTCACCCCATCGTTACTTTTTCGGTTCGTATTTCACCTGTACAAATGTTCCCAGTTTTTCTTTGCTGTCAAAAACCGTGTAATTTCCGCCCTCATATTCCCCGTAATGGCGGACCGGCATGTCATTTTCCTCAAAGTATTTTACTGCCTCATCTCTGTCATCTGTCATAAACGCAATATGATGGATACCGTCACCGTTCTTCTCCAGGAAATCTTTCCATGAACTGGGCTCCTCATCAGGCTCTGTAAGCTCCAGCACTACCTGTCCCAGATCAAACACTGCAAGCTTTGCTCTTGTCCTGCTGGGTTCCCCCTTGAATTGTGTGTGTGCCACGGACTCATCCGGAACCCGGAATATCTCCGGCTTCGGAACACCGAAAAGCTTTGCGTACTCCTCTGTTGTCTTTTCCAGGTCTTTTACCACCAGGGCTACCTGGCATATCGTCTTGCCGTCAATTACTCCCATAATCTAATCCTTCCTTTGCTTGTATTCATTTCAACCTTCACGCGCTTCGGTTTTGATATGTTTACTATAGCATTGGAATAAAGTATTTTCCATTAACTTATTGCTATATATATAATAATTATTGCTTTATATTTTGAGTATGTGCAAATTATTAATATGCAATAGTCACATATTCACATTTTTCCAACAGTATTTTTGTACATTATGCACATTTATTTATAGCATATTTAACTTATAATATTTACTAAAGGCATTTATTGTCTGTATTTGTAAAATTTTGTCGGTTCATTTTTCATTTGCAATATTTTATTATGCTTTTTCACAATTTAAACTATAAGGAGTAATTTGTTATGATCAAAGCAGATTTATCTGAACCTATGTACTTTGAACACGATATGTCCATTAATGTGTCATATGGGCACTACTATTCCCATTTTCCTACACACTGGCACAGTTACATGGAAATAGTGGCTCCCCTGTCCAACGACATGACTATGACGCTGGGCAACGAGACGTATACCCTCACGAAAAACCAGATTGTTCTGGTACCGCCCCGCAGCCTGCACTCTCTGACCAAAAAAAGTCCAGTGCCCTGCCTGGTCCTGCAGTTTTCCAATATGCTGCTACCGCAGCTTCATGACTTTATCGCGCACAGACAGCTCCTATGCTGTCAGCCTGTCATTGATGTGACAGACCCTGCACCGTTTACAGATAACCCACTGGATATTCTCGTAAAAATGAAGGGATTATTCTACAGTGATATCAGCTTCAAGGAGATGCGCCTGTATGAAGCACTGCTGCACTTTTTCATAGTGATTGGGGAACATAATTATCAGATAGAGAATTCACTCTCTGCCCAGAAAACGCCTCAGCAAAAGGCTTATGACAGAAAATTTGACGGAATTACAGAATACATAAATGAACATTATACAGAACAGATCAGTCTGGAAGATCTTGCCGCCTTTGCGGGGTTCAGCAAATACCATTTCTCCAGGATTTTTAAAGAGTATTATCAGATGTCCCTGCCGGAATATATTACATCCCTGCGGGTATCACGGGCAACGGAGCTGCTGGAAAATCCGGAGCTTTCCATTATGGATGTAGCGCTGCAGTCCGGCTTTTCCAGCCTGCCTTCCTTTAACAGGACGTTTAAGCAGATCAATAACTGTACGCCGTCGCAGTTCAGGAAGATGTTTGACCATTTTCCCGGGTGAGAAGTTTTTTTGCAAAGTGGTTCTTTACAAACGTGTAAATAGATGGTATATTAAAACTATAAAAGGGCAGCCGCCCACAAGGTGAGTTGACCGTTAGAAGTAGAAAGACCACCCGTTCACCGGTCAAAGTTTCAGGGTGGTTTTTCTATGTAGATCACTTACAAAACATAAATATGAATGTAAGCAATGCCAGAAGGAACAGACCAAAGGTCATTATATCCTGAAAATGGAAATCATTTTTCATAGACATCACCCCCATTCTAAAGAATAGAGGTCAACCCACCCTGCAACACGGCTGTCCGTTTTTATATTATATCATTCATACATCGCGTTAGCAATCTGTAATATTGCATAAAAAATCGAAAGAAGGACTGCAAAGCCTTCTTCCGATTTTTCATATCCTCCGTATCAACTTACTCAATTCCCATCAGATCACACAGTGACAGAATATAAATCCTGCCCGCATTCACCGCATCCTCAATATCCACATTCTCATTATAAGAGTGAATACCCTCCGTATTGGAAGGACCGTACTGAATAGTAGGAATGCCCTGTGCACGGTACTCTCTTGCATCGCTGGATGCCCACTGATAAGCCGGGATCACATCAATGCCCCACAGTGCCTCTGCATTTTTCTTCACAGTCTGTACAATAGCTGCATCCTCGTCTGTGTAGTTTCCTTCGCTCTTCCACTGCGCTTCGTACTCAATACCCGTCTCTCCGCTTTCACGGATGATCCTGCGCACCATCTCCTCGATCTCTTCATGGTCCACACCGATCGGCAGACGTACATCCACAATAGCCTCACAGTAATCCGGAACCATATTCGGACGTGTTCCGCCCTGGATCACACCTACATTGGCTGATACATGGCTGATAACTTCACCGATCCCCGGCTCGCCGATCTCCTGCTGTGCGATCATCTTGGAATTCTCCAATGCGTGAGCCTGACTGTCCTTAAAGTGGCCTTCGATCTTTGTGAGATCCTGCAGTTTATCCAGCACTTTTGAGAGCTTGATAATGGCATTTTCCCCTTTAAATCCGCCCAGACTTCCATGTGCGGATTTGCCGTTGGCCTTCATGATCAGGGTCAGGCCGCCTTTCTGACCGATCTCAATGGTATTGTTGGATGTTGGTTCCGCAATAAGGCAGGCATTGGCATCCTTGGCATACCCATTGTCACACAGCCATCTGGAACCGTATTCCCCGCCGCTCTCCTCATCAGAAACTATATGGAGGCGGATATTGCCGTTGAGTTCCGCTTTGGACTCTGTGAGTATCTTCATGGCAAACAAAAGGCCAGCCACGCCGGCTTTCATGTCGGAAGTTCCTCTTCCCAGGATCAGCTTGTCTGTCACTTCACCGGAGAACGGATCAAAATCCCACTGTTCCCTGTCACCGGCGGGAACCACGTCCACATGACCGTTTAAGATCACGCTGAATCCGTCATCTTTTCCGATTTTTGCCAGTACACACGGGAAGTCAGGATGTGCTGCAACTTCCTCGCTGGCAATGCCTGCTTCCTTCAGATAATGCTTAACAAAATCCACTACCTCTCTCTGGGTTCCAGTAGGGTTTTCACTGGGAATCCTGATCAGGTCAGAAACCAGTTTAATAAAGTCCTCTGTCTGGCTCTCAGCCAGTTTCAGAATTTCTGCTCTTGTCACATTACTCATTTTCGCTCACACTTTCTTAAATAGAATAAATACACAGCCGCCGGATATGCATTTTGCTGCACCCGGCGGCAATGGTTACCTTTTATTTTCCATCATACAGGAAACAAGCTACCTGGTGGCCTTCCTCCTGTTTCATAAGCTTAGGCATTTCCTTACGGCAGCGTTCCATACACTGGGGGCACCTTCCTGCCAGCGGACATCCTGTCTGGTCACCAATTGGACTGGGGATATCCCCCTTCAGCACAATTCTCTCTTTCTTTACAAAAGGAGATTCCGTGGGGATCGCAGACAACAATGCCTTTGTATACGGATGCAGCGGGTTGTCATACAGCTTATCAGCATCACACAGCTCCACGATACGTCCCAGATACATAATGGCGATCCTGTCACTTACATGCTTGATAACACCCAGGTCATGGGAGATAAACACATATGTCAGGTTATACTCCTTCTGCAGCCGGTTAAACAGGTTCAGAACCTGAGCCTGAATGGATACGTCCAGTGCGGAAACCGGCTCGTCACAGATGATCAGCTTAGGATTCAGCGCAAGCGCGCGGGCAACATTGATCCTCTGTCTCTGCCCTCCTGAAAACTCATGAGGGAAACGGTTTACATGCTGTACATCAAGTCTAACCTCACGCATGAGGCCCAGCACCTTGTCATCCCTTTTTTTCTTATCAGGCTCCAGCTTATGCACTACCAGCGGCTCTGCGATGATCTTTGCCGCTGTTTTTCTGGGGTCCAGAGAGGAATAAGGGTCCTGGAATACCATCTGGATATCCCTTTTTAAATCCTTCAGCTCTTTTCCCTGTAAGGAGAAAATGTCTCTGCCATTGTACTCCACACATCCGGAAGTGGCTTTGTGAAGCTGGATGAGAGTCTTTCCAAATGTGGATTTACCGCATCCTGATTCTCCGATAATACCCAGTGTCTCGCCTTCATAGATATCCACGGAAACGTCATTGACTGCGTGGAGGACCTGGGGCTGCTCACCGAATTTGCTGGCTTTGATCTTAAATTCCTTGGTCAGGTTTCTGACCTTCATAAGAACCTTCTTCTCATCCTTCATTTTCTTCGTTCACTTCCCCTCTGACTAATTTGTTCTCCAGATCCTGCCTGTGACATGCCACAAAATGTCCCGGCTCCACTTCAACAAGAGGCGGAACCTCAGCACGGCATTTTTCCGTCACGTACGGGCAGCGGTTGTAGAAGTTACAGCATTTGCCTGTCAGACGCAGGTCAGGCGGTGTACCGGGAATGGTGTTCAGCATCCCTTTATTTTCATCAGAGAGCTTTGGCATAGAATCCAGAAGTCCCCATGTATACGGATGCAGCGGTTTGGAATACAGGTCTTTGGTAGTCGCATATTCGACGGTATTTCCCGCGTACAGCACCATAACTGTATCACACATCTCCCACACAACACCCAGGTTATGGGTGATCAGCAGAATGGAGGTATTGTACTCATCCTGCAGCTCTTTCAAAAGAGCCAGAACCTGTGCCTGAACGGTAACGTCAAGGGCTGTGGTAGGCTCATCGGCAATGACCAGCTTAGGCTTGCAGCACACAGCCATGGCTATGATGACACGCTGACACATACCGCCGGACAGCTCGTAAGGATAAGCCTCCATACGTTTTTCCGGCTGGGGGATCCCCACTTTATTCAGGGCTTCCACTGCCATATTCCACGCTGTTTTCTTGTCCACGTCCTGGTGGGCACAGATCATCTCTACCATCTGGTTTCCAATCTTAAATACAGGGTCCAGACTCGTCATTGGGTCCTGGAAAATAACCGCTATATCCTTGCCGCGGAAGTCCAGAAGCTCTTTCTTGGTAAGCTTCAGCACATCCTTGCCGTCAAAGTTGATCTCACCGCCCACGATTTTTCCCGTACGCGGCGGAAGCAGACGTATGATGGATGAGGAGCTTACACTCTTTCCTGAGCCGGATTCCCCCACGATTCCCATGGTCTCACCTTTTTTCAACTCAAAACTGACACCATCCACTGCTTTTGACACTCCGCTTGCAAGGAAAAAATAGGTCTTTAAATCTTTTACTGTCAGTAAGGTATCACTCATAATAACTCCTCATCTATTCGTATTTTTCCTTCATTTCCTTAAAATCTTTCCTGATCGCTTCCAGCAGTTCCGGGTTAGTCAGCACATCCACTGCAGTCATTGCCATAGCTTTGGAGCCCACAGCGATAGTCTTGTGTCCCGCCTCACTGTAGCAGGCATCTTCAAACTCTTTTGTATGGCCTCTGGTCTCCGGCACCACCAGAACGTATGACTGAAGTCCCGGTATCTCATGGGTCACATTTCCCATGTCCGTACAGCCAATACCCAGGGCCTTTTCCCTTGGTTTTACGATCTCACCCAGTGCTGTAAAATTCTTCTCCAGGGCACTTTCCAGAGACTGGTTGTTGCGGATATCCTCATAGGCAAGCCCATCGTCAGATATCTCCAGTCTTGTGTTTGTGATTTCTGCCACATGCTGGCATATCTTTTTAAAGCGCTCCAAAAGCTCCAGCTTATACTTCATGCTAAAGGAACGGATGGTAAACCTAGCCTGGCAGTGATCCGGGATATAGATGGGTTCCTCTCCGCCTTTTGAGATAATCCCCAGGATCTTCCCTTTGTCAGCCAGCTCCAGCCGCATGGAGTTCACGATCTGAAACAGATCAAGAATGGGATTTAAGGCGCTGATGCCTTCTTCCGGCCATGTAGCCGCATGGGATGTCTTCCCATAGTAATCCACGATCAGGTCTGTTCTGGAGTAGGAAATATCATTTACCACTGTATCACTGGCCGAATGAAGGATCATGGCAATATCCAGTCCCTGAAAGGCACCGTTATTGAGCATAATGATCTTCCCGCCGCCGCCTTCCTCTGCAGGGGTACCGAATACCGTGACTTTTCCGCCGATATCATCAATGACGGAATGAACCGCTTCTCCTGCTCCCACAGCCATGGCACACATCAGATTATGTCCGCAGGAATGTCCCATCCCCGGAACAGCGTCGAACTCGCCGAAGATACCAATATTTGGGCCTTCTTTTCCTGTGTCATACACAGCCTTCACAGAAGTCTCGATCCCACCTACACCTGTCGTCACCTCAAAGCCGAATTTCTTTAAAAGTTCAGACATGGATCTGCAGGCATGAAACTCCTCAAAATTATATTCCGGATGCTCCCAAACTGTGTTGGAAAGTCCGATCAATTCAGGCAGTATCTCCTCTACCCTCTTTTGTACTCTCTCTTTAAAATCGCTCATCTGGCACCTCCTGCTTATTTCTTCATCTTCGGGTCAAGGACATCACGGATACCATCGCCGAGAAGGTTAAATCCGAGAACTGTGACAAGGATAAACAGACCGGAGATCATAGCTACATGAGGAGCCGTGTTCAGACAGTCTTTACCCTGGCGCAGGATACTTCCCCAGGATGAGGTAGGTGTAGAGATACCAAGTCCCAAAAAGCTCAGAGCCGCTTCAGAAATGATGGCACCGGCAACACCCAGTGTAGCGTAAACAATAACCGGGGAGAGAATGTTGGGCAGAATGTGTGAAAACAGCATTCTTATATTGGATACACCGATAACTCTTCCCGCATTACAGTATTCCTCGTTCTTTACAATATGTACCTCACCCCGCACAACCCTGGCGAAGCTGGGTACATTGCCCACGCCGATAGCTATGATAACATTCACCACACCCGGACCCAGGACTGTCATCAGGATAATAGACAGAAGTACGAACGGGAAAGCCAGAAGGCCGTCCATAATACGCATGATGACCGCGTCCACGAATCCGCCCATGTAACCCGCGATCAGTCCCAGCAGGATTCCGATAATACCTGCAACGATGGTACCGCCCACAGCCACAATGATGGAGACACGGGAACCGTAAAGAATTCTGGCAAACAGGTCACGCCCGAACTCATCCGTTCCGAAAATATGACCATCCTGCCCGGGTGTCAGGAAGGTATCCAGCGGATGGATCTCATCCGGGTCCACACTTGTGATGACGGGAGCGAAAATGGCAATGACCACCATAAACAGCACAATGACAAGACCGATCATAGCCGTCTTGTTTCTTTTCAGTTTATTCCAGACATTATTGGCCCGACGCTCTTTTTTCAGCATTTCCTCATGAGCTTTTGCGCCTAAGGCTTCTGTATTCTGTGCGCCCATTTAGTTTCCTCCTTTTCCGCTTTCGTAGCTTACTCTCGGGTTGATCAGCATGTAGACCACGTCCACCAGCAGGTTGACCACAACGAACACCACTGCGATAAACAAAACGGTTCCCTGGATCAGCTGATAGTCACGGTTGTCAATGGCACTTACGATCATAGTTCCCATTCCCGGCCAGGAGAAGATACTCTCAGTCAGGATAGCACCGGTAAATGCCTGGGCAAGCTGAAGGCCCAGCACAGTAACGATTGGCGGAAGCGCGTTTTTAAGCGCATGCTTCCAGATGACCACGCTCTCTTTGATACCTCTTGCGCGGAGGGATTTGATAGAGTCATTGTTGACAACTTCCAGCATGCTGGAACGTGTGATCCTGGCAAATGTAGCTGTAGGTATAGTTGCCAGACAGAAACAGGGCAGGATCATATGGCTGATAAAATCACCCAGGCCATTGCTCAGATCACCCATACCCAGAGCCGGCAGCCATCCCAGATTAACACTGAAGGTCATAACCAGCATCATACCTAACCAGAAGATCGGCATGGACACACCCACCAGGGCCAGAATCATAAATACATAATCCAGAACAGAATACTGGTGCAGCGCAGAAAACACACCTATGCCAAGTCCGATGATCAGTGCGATCACGAGACTTGTGAGAGTGATGACAAGTGTGTTTGGAATTCTCTCCGCGATCAGGCTTGTCACCGGTTTATTGTACACATAGGATTTTCCAAAATCCCCTTTCAGGGCATTGAACATGTAATCCACATACTGTTCTGCCTTACTTTTATTCAGTCCCATTTCCTCTTCCAGCTCCGCAATGGCATCCGGGGACGCCTGGGGTCCGAGTATGCTTCGGGCCGGATTGCCAGGAATCATTCTGGTCAGAACAAAAGTTACCGTAACTACGATCAAGAGGGTTGGAATACTTTGTAAAATTCTCTTCAAAATGGTTTTTAACACGAATTTCTACCGCCCTTTTCATTTTAATCTGACAAGCAGGGGGCATCGCGAACAGCAATACCCCCTGCAACCTCATTTACTCTTAACTTAATTGATTACTGCACTTTCCAGACATTTGTCCACGGTGTCACAAAGAACATCTGGTTGTCTGCCTTCTGTACAAAATCCTGTACTTCCGGATTCAGTCCATGGATAACATTTTCGTTTGAGTAGAAAATACCCGGCAGTTCTTCTGTCACGATTCTCAGTGCTTTTTTATACATATCTGCACGTTCATTCTGGTCGGTCGCTTTCAATGCGTCGTCAAGCAGCTGGTCAACTTCTGGGTTAGAGAATCCCTGTCCGTTTCCAAGAGCACCGATCTCTTTGCTGGAGAACAGTTTGTTCAGGAAGAAGTATGGGTCTGGATACCAAGTCCAGGACATACCGTACATGTCAGCGTTTCCTGAAGATGCGGATTCACTGAAGGTACCCCACTCGCTCTTGTTGATATTTACTGTAACATTCAGGTTTGTCTTTAAGTAAGCCTGTACCAGAGTTGCCATTTTTTCACGTAATGCTGTATTTGAAATATAAAGGTCGCATTCAAATCCATCCGGATATCCTGCTTCTGCGAGGAGCTTCTTAGCGCCTTCCGGATCATAATCCGGTACCAGTTCTTCACAGGATGCATCGTATCCCCAGGATCCCGGCGGCAGAGATAATTTAGCCGGAACAGCTTCACCATACTGATAAATGCTGGCTGTCATCTCCTCTACATTGATGGCTTTGATCAATGCTTCTCTGACTTTTTTGTCAGCTGTCGGTCCGTTTACCTGGTTGAAGTAAATATAAGCTACGTGCAGACCCGGCATCTCCATTAACTGCAGCTTGGAGTCGTCACGTACAGACTGTACAGCTTCACCTGTGATGCTGGAAGCAATATCGATTTCACCTGTTTTCAGGGCATTGGCTGCCTGGTTAGAATCTGTGATCACTTTGAATACCAGTTTGTCCAGATTCGGCTCAGCTACCCAGTAATCCGGGTTTTTCACCAGTACAGACTGCTGGTCAAGCTCAAAGGATTCCATTGCAAACGGGCCGGTACCTACAAGATGTGCACCAAAGTCATCGCCCCATCCTTCAACTTCCTCTTTCGGAACAACAGAGTTACCTGCGTCAGTCAGAGCTGTCAGGAATGCTGCGTTCGGCTCTGCAAGTGTACATGTCACTTCCCAGTCACCTGTCACTTCCGCGTTCTCAAGCATATCCAGACGATTCAGGGAAGAATCTTTTGCGGAACGGTTTAAGGAATAAGCAATATCCTCTGCTGTCATCTCACGTCCGTCCTGGTACTCACCCTTCTGGAACTTAACACCCTGGCGGATCTTGAACACATATGTAAGTCCGTCGTCGCTGACTGTCCAGCTCTCTGCCAGTGAAGGTACGATCTCTGATAAATCCTTGTTGTACTCAACAACTCTGTCACAAACGTTGTTGATCACCTGGCCCTCATAAGAGCCTGTGTATTTTGCCGGGTCCAGATTCCTCGGTGATGAGGATAAGGATACGGTCAGGGTACCACCCTTTGTAGGTTCATCAGGCACATCAATCTTTTCTTTTTCCACCTGTTTTGTTTCGCCGCCGGATTCTGTTCCTGCTTCGGTTCCCTTGTCAGCCGTGTCTTTTTTGCTATCGTTTCCTGAGCTTCCACACGCTGTCAGGGAGGATACGCAGAGTACAGCAGCAAGAGCTAATGCTAAACTCTTTCTTTTCATAATCTTCCTCCTTTTACTGCTTTGTTGTAACACTTTACCAAGATAAAGTTTATTATCTGTCCCAACTATATCTAATTTTCCTCAACAAAATGCAGCTTGGGACAAATTTTATAGGTATTATACCTTTTAGTGCTTTAAATTGCAACTCCTTTTTCGACATAATATGCAAAAAACCTATTGATTTTCAGCGGTCGATGTTATAGACTGGATAAAAACGCACATTTATGGGAGGAATTTGTAATGATATTAAGACAGGTTCTGGAATTATTTGACTTGCTGGATACACCGGCAGCAAACGGAAAACAGATCACAGAATTATTAAAAGAGCGCGGCGCACACGAAGTAACAGTGGAAACCGTCACAAGTGAAAAAGGCAGCACAGACTGCATCACCGTACTGATCAAAGGCAGCGACGGCAAATCAAGCGGCGGCAGCACCCCGACTCTGGGCATCATCGGACGCCTGGGCGGCCTGGGAGCGCGTCCTGAACTGACAGGCTTTGTATCCGACGGTGACGGTGCTCTTGCAGCACTCTCCGCAGGCCTCAAACTGGCAGAGATGAACAAAAACGGCGATGTACTCAAAGGCGACATCCTGGTTGCCACCCACATCTGCCCGGATGCTCCTACTCAGGAACACTATCCTGTTCCGTTCATGGATTCACCGATCGACATGCAGACCAACAACGAAAAAGAAGTAGACCCGCGCATGGATGCCATTATCTCCATCGACACCACAAAGGGCAACAAAGTCATCAACACCAACGGCTTTGCCATCTCCCCTACCATCAAGAGCGGCTACATTCTGGAAGTCAGCGATGACCTTTTAGACGTGATGACACGTGTAACCGGAAAACTGCCGCACGTATTCCCGGTTTCCCAGCAGGACATCACACCTTACGGCAATGATCTGCACCACCTGAACAGCATCCTGCAGCCTGCAACAGCTACAGATGCCCCGGTAGTTGGTGTAGCCATCACAACAGAGCAGCCGGTAGCCGGCTGTGCAACAGGTGCCAGCCATCCTCTGGATGTTGAATCCGCAGCAAGGTTTGCAGTTGAGGTAGCCAAAGGATACGGAGAAGGCAAGATTTTCTTCTACAGCGAACAGGAATACGCTCATCTGCTGGAACTCTACGGTGAAATGAAAGTCTTCCAGACCTTCGGCAGATAAGCAAAAGACAAGGTGCTCACTATGAAAAAATCTGATAAGAACAATGATCCGGCTATCCGGACACAGACAAAAATAGGAGCCGTCACTATAGGACAGAGTCCCCGGACCGACATAACCGGGGACATCTGTCCTTTATTGGCTCCCAACATAATTTTGCAGGAATACGGTGCCGTGGACCCATTTGACGCTGATTACATCAACCATAACTTCGCCCCCGGTCCGGACAGCTCCGTCCTGGTCACCCGTATGCGGGACGCCTCCCAGGTCATCATCGGTGAGGAGTACATCCTCCCCCTGGTCCAGTCCTGTATCACCCGCGCAGAAGACGACGGATGTCAGGCCACTGTCCTTCTGTGCACCGGCAAATTCCCCAAACTCCGCCACTCCAGGATGCTGATCATCCCCCAGCCCCTTATACACAGCCTTCTGCAAAAACTGGCGGATGACCGTCCCATAGGCCTCCTGGTCCCGGACAGCTCACAAATCTCCCAGGCCCAGAGCTGGTTTTCGGAGAGCGATATACAAATCAGGGTCCGTGCTCTCTCCCCATACCTGGAAAGCAGCCTGCTCCGTGAAAAAGCCCAGTCCCTGCAAAATGAAAATCTTGCGCTTATCCTTCCGGACTGCATGGGCTACAGCATTTCCGTAAAAAAAGAACTGGAACAACAGCTCGCCGTCCCAGTTCTTCTACCCCGTACTTTCATAGCCTCTCTTTTAAATGAACTCTTCGGCTCCTGATATCAGGAGCCTGCTTTTCTCACACTTCTAATTCTGATGTACCATCACCCCGTCTACAAACACATACTTCACCAGAGACTCTACCTTGAGAGGGCTTCCTGTCATCACTACAATATCCGCATCCTTGCCCGCTTCCAGTGACCCGACTCTGTCCTCAATGCCTAAATGTTTTGCAGGATTTATAGTAATGGCCTTCAAAGCGTCGAATTCATCCATCCCCGCTTTCACCGCAAGTCCTGCACACAGAGGCAGAAATTCCTGAGGGATCACAGGCGCATCTGTAATAATAGAAACCTGGCATCCCATAGAGGCAAGAACCCCCGGTGTTGTCCAGCTCTTATTCTGCAGCTCAAATTTAGTCGCATGGGTCAGTGTTGGGCCTACTGCCATGGGCACATGCTCTCCCGCCAGTTCATCCGCGATCAGATGTCCCTCTGTCACATGTTCCAGCGTGATGTCAAGTCCGAACTCTTTTGCAATACGCAGGGCTGTAAATATATCATTAGCCTGATGTGCATGAGCCTTCAGCGGTATCTCTTTCTTCAGAACCGGGATCAAAGATTCCAGCTTCAGGTTAAACTCCGGCTGCTTCTGAACGTCATCCCCTGCGGCCTCCTTTTTCTCCATATAGGCCTTTGCCTTAAACAGCTCATTTCTGAGAAGAGCCGCCGTTGTCATCCTGGAGGTATCCCCCTTATCCTGATAACAATTTTTAGGATTTTCTCCAAATGCGCACTTCATTGCAACAGGGTATTTCACCACCATTTTGTCGATCCTGCTGCCCACAGTCTTCACTGCCGCAAAGGTTCCCCCCAGTACATCCGCACTGCCCGGGCCGGTTCCGATGCAAGTTACCCCTGCTTCTCTTGCATGTTTGAAGCATGGATCAAAAGGGTTGATCCCGTCGATGGCACGAAGCTGAGGTGTGACCAGATCGTTAAGCTCACAGTAATCCCTGCCCTCATAACCGATCCCATAACCGTCCAGACCTGTGTGGCAGTGTGCCTCCACAAACCCGGGATAGACCTCCATTCCTTCCGCGTCGATCACCTCTGTTCCCTCCGGGATTTCCAAATCCGCACCAATCCCACGGATCTTTCCGTCCTCGATCAGAACATCCCCCTTAAAAGGCTCTTTTTCTGCCATTGTGTAAATCAGACCATTTTTAATGCACAACATAATCTTATCCTCCGTAAAATATTTCTCTTATGATATCATACTGCAAATCCTGCGTTCAGGCAAGCCGGTGAGCACAGATACAGAATGTTCTACCCCATGTGGCGCCGGCCGCCTCAGGAAGTTCATGCGCAAGGGCATAAAACCATCACGCCGGATAACGGCTGTAAATAGTAATTCTACGGTGTCTCTTTATATACATCAGTATGTACGCCGCCGATCTTGCCGTCAGAGGTAAAAGAAATCATCATATTCCAGGACTGACCGGAAAATTCACAGGGTACCTGTACACTGGAATAATCTCCTGCCTGATCCCCCAGCCATGCGGTTTTCGTACCTTTAAATTCACCGGACGCCTCCACGGCTGCCGTGATAGACTGTTCCAGCTCTTTACTTTCCACAACGGCCTTCATCTCATCTTCATACTCATAATCATTTACCAGATTATCGTGGTTTGCAGCGATCAGATCCTCTGTAAAAGCAACCGCAGTCTCCATGAGCTTCCTTCCATCGCTCTCAGAGATCTGTTCAGCTTCCGCCGCGGGGCCTACATTGTCAACCTCCGGTTCAGCCTCACCCGGTGTCTCCGCTTCCGCAGAAGTCTCCTGCTTCTTATCGTCTTTACCGGTATCCTTGTCAGTCTTGTCTCCACAGCCAGCAAGTGCAAATACTGCTGCTGCCATTAAAATCACCAATGCCTTTTTTCTCATTATACTCCTCCTGTCCGCGGCACCGCCGCTGTTGATTAGTTTCCAAAGTGCGAACTTCTTGTTACACTATACCATGACTTTTAAAAATCGCAAAGTACCATTACATAAAATATGGCTTTTTATGTTTAAAAGCGTTTCTGTTTCTTCATATATTAATAGCCCCCTTATGATACACCGATACAGCATTCTGCGCCATACAGCACCTGCCTTCTCAGGACAACTATTCTTTACCAATCTTCAGAAATTGTCGACGATAAATCGTTGCCATTTCCGGAAAGATGCGTTACTATAGGACTGACTGTTGACAATATACGATAGAAAGGATTTCCCATGCAGTTACAAATAAAAAATATACTTTCTGACCGTAACCGTATTTATTTTCTCTTTGAGCTTGCGTTCCTGGCAGGAATCTTCTTCTTCTGTGTGCACTGGGCACACCTGCTGCCTCTGGACGCCGGCCCCGATGAAAGAATGCGTTATGATATTCCCCTGTATATCTATGAACACGGCAAGCTTCCTCACGGCGGTGATCCATCTATAAGAAATCCCATATGGGGTACCTCTTATGCATTCCTTCCTATATTATCTTACATGATATCAGCCCTGTTCATGAATGTAATGAGTATCTTCTCCACAGATCCTCAGCATCTCCTGTTTGCCGCAAGACTTGTCTCTGCCTGTTTTACAACGGGAGCCATTTTCTTTGTCTTTCGCTCCGGCAAAAAGTTATTTGACGGATACAGCAAATGGTTCTTCGTATGTCTGGTTGCCGTCCTGCCTGAAGCTTTGTTCATGGGCATCTATGTAAATAATGATGCCATGGCCATCTGCTGCGGCGCGGCTATTATATATTACTGGCTCATAGGCATGGAGCGGAATTGGGATGTGCCCAGTTGTATCGGCCTTGGCATCTGGCTGGGTCTGTGTGCCATGTCCTATCTGAATGCCTATGGTTTTCTGCTCTGCAGCATCTTTGTCTTTACTCTGAGCTGCCTGACAGACACCAGGAAACAGATTGACTGGAAATACTGGCTGAAACGTGGTATCCTGGTGGCGGTCATAGGACTTCTGGTCTGCGGATGGTGGTTTGTCCGGAATTATATGATTTATGATGGAGACTGGCTGGGTCTTGCCACCAGTAATGACTTTGCTGACCGGTATGCCCAGGAGCAGTTCAGACCTTCCACAGCCCTATCCTCCGGAAGGGCACAGGGCTACACAATCCTGTCCATGCTCACCGGGCACTGGATGTTCGACGTCCTCCGCAGTTTTGTAGGTGTGTTTGGCCAGTTCCAGTTTTGGGTGGAATCCTGGATCATTGTCCTCTATTACATTCTGTTCATAGCCGGGCTGATCGGGTGTCTGATGCAGATCAAAAAAATGTTTCAGCTTCGTCAAAATGGGGAAATACGGCAGAAAGCTGTTTTTAACTGGGGTATGCTGTTTGCCGCCATTATTCCCGTTGTACTGAACTTTTACCACTCCTACTGTGTGGATTACCAGCCCCAGGGGCGGTATATCCTGCCGGGCCTTGTGCCCATGATGTACTTTACAGTATGCGGAGTCACTCATCTGACCGAACGTTTTATTTCCAAGATGAGATACCGGAATATTCTGTCAGGTATTCTCTGCAGTGCTTTGGTTCTGATCACTATAAAAGAATTTTTCCGAATATATTAAATGCATTGATCCATAAGCTTCTTAGGATTAACACGCCCCTTTAAGCCAGGCACTTTATCTGACTTAAAGGGGGCTTTTTTTCGTCTCTATGCTCTCATACACAAAGCAGAGCCGGGCTTTTATCTCTTCCTCACATCACTGGGCTTACACCCATATATCTCCTGAAACATTCTGTTAAAAAGCTTATAATTGGCGAACCCATGCTTCTCCGCCAATTCCATAACACCTTCCCCTGTGCTGCACAGATCATGGTAAATATGCATCAGCCTCACTTGGTTTACATAACGTGAAAATGTCACCCCCATATTCTGCCTGAAAAAACGGCTGAAATACTCCCTGCTCAGATAAAAGTTGGATGCGATATCCTCCAGCGTTATCTTTTCCCTGTGATGTTCCTCAATGTAAGCCGTTATCTCTGCCAGACGTTCCAAAATCGTGTCATCGTTCACCAGTCCCGTGGAATCCGCCGCAGTGGAAAAGTGATTGACAAGCTCAAAAAGCACTTCCATAGCCACCGCCTGGCTCTGCAGGCGGTACCCCAGGGGGCATGTCACATAGAGCGGCGGAAGGCGCTTTAAAAGACCGCAGATTTCCAGGTATTCATCCAGTTTTTCTTTTTTCAGTGCCTGTCTGGAGCAGTAGATACGGTACTCATCAATCTTTGTCATATAATTTTTCATAATAGCTCTGGAATAGTGGATCACTACCATCATGGACACTCTGGCGCACTGCGCCTCATGGATCCGGTTGGAATCCACCACAATAAACTCCCCGGCCACAAGTCTGTAGTCTTTTCCTTCTATAGAAATAGTGGCTGTCCCGTTCAGCACATAGATCAGTTCGATGGCCGAATGCCAATGGGGCGGGCTGTATCTTCCTTTTTCCGTATGGTAAGCTATATTGATCCCTGTCTTTTCAAGCTCAAACAGCGGCTCATATATCATTTTCTGCAAAATAACACCTCCGTATATGTCAATATATTCCTGCTGTATGCGGCCCTTCTGACAGCCTCATGTATATCCATGTCAATATTGACCTAATATAAAGTTAAAGAAATATCTAAAATTTATCACAGACTCATGATAACATAATACACGTAATAAGGAAAAGCAAAAAAATGAAAGGAGAAATCATTATGAATAAATATACAATGTACGCAGGTACTGCAGCTGCTATGCAGACAGCCGAAGCAAAGGATGAGAAGAAAACTACATTATGGGAACGTTTCAAAAACTATCTGATTGAAAATGTTGACATCATTGCACCAGGTATCATCATGATGAACGGCGGATATTACGTGCCGACAAAGAAATAATAAGACCGCTATGAGAGATGAACAGATAAAAATACACCGGAACGAATAAACAGCAGGATAAGCTATTAAAAGCCGCCTGCTGTTTTTCTTATTTCTATTTTTATTTTATACTTTTACACACTTCTCTACTCAACTTCTCTAAGCTGTTCCACCACACTGCCCTTGTTCCAGATCTTATCCACAATCCCTGAGATGAGGATCGACAGAAGAAGACAGATCAGCATACCGATCACAGCTGGGAGGATGATAAACTGATATTTTGCAAACCATAGTCCTGCTGTCAGGCCTTTGACCAGAGTCATAGATACGGCGGCACTGATGACAATTGCGGAGGCTCCCGCCAGGGCTGCGTACATGATCCCCTCATATACAAACAATTTCCTGAGCTGCTTCTGCGTCATACCGATACTTCTCATGGACGCAAATTCTCTCTGTCTTGCAATAGCTCCCGTAAAAATAACATTTATCAGATTCAGAACCCCTATAATGCCCAGAATCACTGCCACAATGATACCCACTGCACTGTATGTTCCCTGAAGCTCATCGAACTCCTCCTCTGCCGTGAGCCTTGACTGCAGGGACAGCCCGTTTTCCTGTGTAAAATCCTGCAGATAAGAGTTTATACTGTCAAAGGAATCCTCCTCTGTGTCAAACAGGCAGTGTATTGGGTCCTGATTTTCCGGAAACATCTCCCGGAAAACCGGTTCCGAAAAGGTGATCGCCTCATAACCGCCTGCACTGTAAGACATGTTCAAGGAGTTGAGGGTACCAATGACAGCCATCACCGTATACTCTTTCACGGTTCCCTCTATCTCTACTTCTATGACGTCCCCCGCGTGAAGCTCCTGTGATTCATAGTAATATTCCCCTCTGTCACTTAGAAACCCACTTGCCACAACGTAATTTCCCGTTCTGAGCTTTTCATAGTCTATAGTTCCCTCTATGATCTTTGCTCTGCGAAAGGCATTTTCATCGTATCCATATAACATTCTGTTTCTGTCAAATTCTACCTGGTCGTCAGGTGTGGTTTTTCCGTTTATCTTTATTAATTTGCCGCAGTCCTCTCTGGTATCCGTTATCTGTTGTTCCGGAATCATGCGCACATATACCTGAGTAAAGTCTTTTATCCCCTTCAGCCCACTTAGTTCCTGCGCTGCGCTCTGAGGGATCACCTTGAAATAATCCTCTGTCATGGATTTCAAAAACTCCCCGCTGCGCACATCAAAATCCGCTGCTGTCTCATGCTCTACATATGTCTCTTTATCCATACTTCCGGTAAAGTTTAAGACACTGTTCAGCAGGATCAGGCTCAGGCATATAGATAAAATGACCAGCACCGTTTTTCCTTTATTTCTTCCCAGATTAGCGCCTGCCATCTGCAGGATGCGGTTTTGGGAATCCATGCCTTTTTTCTGTTTTTTCTTTGCGTTTTTTCCGCCATGATATTTCAAAGCCTCTACCGGAGATATCCTGCCCGCTATTTTTCCGGGTCTGCTGCAGCTTATCCTCACCGTGAGGAGTGTAAATGCCGCCGCGAATAACCATACCCATACATTCGGTTTAATAAATACAGATTCACTGTAGGATGTACTGGCCATGACCAGGGGAAGAAGCCCATTCCCCAACAGCCATCCCAGGATCAAGCCTATGGGGATTCCCACAATGGAAAGCATCAGTCCCTGACGGTTTACCATATAACGGATCTGCTTCGGTGAGGTTCCGATGGTCTTAAGCTGTCCGTATAACCGGATATCCTTTTCAATGGATATTTTGAAAATATTATAGATGATAAGGTAGCCCGCCACCAAAATAAATATAATGCCCACAGCCATCATCATGATGGTCTGGCTTGAATCCGTGGTCTTTGTCTCATAGACCGGATTGATATGGTGTATGAGAAATCCCTCTTCTCCCCGCTCAGCCTCAGGGTCATATCCCATTTTCTCTACTACTCTATCCAGTTGTTCTTCTATATTTTTTTCTGATGGGAAGGTTCCCCTGACTGTATATCCTTTTCTCTCTGTTTCTGCCTGTTCCGGGCTAAGCCCCTCCGCTGTCTTTTTAACAAAATTTTCTGTGACCATGATGGTGGAACGCTGCTCGTGTTTCATGCCTTTCCAGATTCCGCACACCGTCATCTCTGCCTCTTTTTTTCCTTCTGAGGTCTCATATTCCAGCGTAAAGGTGGTACCAGTTTTCACGGGAAGCCCCAACAGTTCCATCACCACAGAATCACAGGCCACCTCATGATCCTTTTGGGGATAATGTCCCTTTTCCAGATCCATAAAACTGTTTTCCGCATTCGCCTTGTCAAACCATCCCACGGTAACCATTAAATTCTTAAACTCTTCATTGACCGCAGTCGCAATGCTTCTCTCCATTCCTGTCTCTGTAAATACGGAATCTTGTGTGAGGCTTTCTGCCTCCTCCTTGGACAGGCCTTTGACTGATACCATAAAGCGTGTTCCCACCTGGCGCAGCATCTGTTCCTTTGTTGACACCTCTGTCCCCTGCGCTACGGTTGCCAGCGCTGTGAATAATACTGCCGTGAGGACTATAGCCAGCACAGCTATCAAATTCCTATTTCTGTTGGCTTTTAAACAGTTATTGGACAGGGTTTTGACAAATTTTTTGTTATTGTTGTTCAGCATCATATCCCTATCCTCCTAAAAGCTTTCTTTTCTTTCTACAATTTTTCCGTCTTCGATATGGATCATTCTGTCCGCGATCTGTGCCAGTTCCGGGTTGTGAGTGATCATGACCAACGTCTGGCCAAATTCCGTACTTGTCATTTTCAATAGCTGCATAACTTCCAGAGATGTTTTGGAGTCCAGGTTGCCAGTAGGTTCATCTGCCAGGATGATGGCTGGCTTGCTGGCCAGCGCCCTTGCGATCGCCACTCTCTGCTGCTGACCGCCTGAGAGGTTATTGGGAAGGTTATCCAGCTTTTCCTCCAGGTGGAGCAAATGTATGATCTTATCCACATAAGTCCTGTCAATGGTATTTCCGTCCAATTCTATGGGGAGTACAATATTCTGGTATACGTTCAGAATAGGCACCAGATTATAATTCTGAAATACAAAGCCGATATTTCTTCTGCGGAATACTGTGAGCTGTTCGTCATTCATTTTACCGATTTCTTTGCCTCGGATCTTTACACTCCCCGAACTGGGAATGTCCAGTCCGCCCAGCATATTCAAAAGAGTTGATTTGCCACTTCCGCTTGTTCCTATTATAGATACGAACTCACCTGGTTCCACCTTCACGTCTATACCGTCCAGTGCCTTTGTGATATTCGGTTCCTGTCCGTAGTATTTCTTCAGATTCTTTGTCTCTAAAATATAATCCATTCTTTTTTCCTGCCTTTCCTTTGATGAATATAGCATACAAAAAGATTATCTCAAACTCTTCTCAAAAAAGTAACAAGTTTGAGATAATCTCTCTACTGTACCGCAGGCAGGTTGACATAAAATGTAGAACCTTTTCCTGTTATTGAACGCACCTCTATAAATCCTCTTTCCTTCATGATGATCCCTCTGGCCAGATACAGGCCAATCCCTACACCGTCCTGGTCAGCCACTTCCGGTTCGCGGTAAAAACGCTTAAATATGTCCGTCTGCCGTGACTCCTCTATTCCTTTTCCACTGTCCCTTATGCCCACGCGGACATAAAAATCTGTTATCTGTGCCTCAATCCGGATTCTCCCGCCTTGTCCGGTGTATTTTACTGCATTATCCAAAATATTGAAGACTGCTTCCAGAGTCCATTTTTTATCAAATACTGCCTTCAGATCCTCCTCACAGTGCATCTCTATTTCAATCTGTTTTTTCTCTGCTTTCAGGGCAATATCACACACCGCCTGCTCCAGCAGCGCCCGGATGGAGTTTTCTTTTGGCTGAACCTCCACGATCCCCGTCTCCAGCCTGGACATCTTGATCATGCTCTTCATAAGAAATTCCAGCTTGTCTGTCTGGCGCTGGGCAGCATCCAGGAACTGCTCCCTTTTTTCTTCATCCAGATTTTTTTTCTGTAGAAGACTGTGATACATCCTTATATTCGCAATGGGTGTTTTTACCTGGTGGGAAATGTCTGCAACTATGGTTTCAAGCTGTTGGCGCTGTATTTTATTTTCCTGGGATTTCCGGTTCAGGATCTCATAGAGACGATGCAGTTTGGACTGGAGCTTCCCCATCAGAGTATCCTTCTCCTCCTGAAATACTAAATCCGGGCTGCCTGCCAGCATGGCATCCAGACATTCACCCATTTGACGCGTGTATTCAACAAGCCTTTTTCTCGCGCTGACCACAAAAAGAACAGACAGGAGAAGACAGATAAGAGAAAAAGCCAAGATTAATTTTTCCATTCTGTTTTCTTCCCCTTCCACTGATATCCCATTCCGTACAGAGTCTTTATGTACACCCATTCCTCTGATTCGATCTTCCTGCGGAGCCTGTTGATATTCACTGCCACGGCGTGTTCATCCACAAAATTCCCGGTGCTGTCCCATACCTTTTCCAAAAGTAGGGTCTTTGTCATTACTCTCTCCGCATTGGATATGAGAAGACGCAGGATCTTAAACTCTGTTGGAGTCATGGTCAGAGGTTCCCCACCCAAAGATGCTGTCATGGTATCAAAATCAATTTTTAAATGTCCGTCGTCATATTGGACCCGTTCTCCGCCGTCTGCAGCAGCCTTTCGCAGGGCTGCCTTGATTCTTCTGTGGAGTATGGACATTTTAAACGGTTTCGTGATATAGTCGTCCGCACCGCAGTCAAATCCCCTCAACTCATCCCGTTCCATATCCCTGGCGGTGAGGAAGATAACCGGAATATCACTCTCTGACTTCACTGCCCTGCAGAAATCAAAACCGTCCCCATCCGGCAGATTGCCGTCAAGAAGGATAAGATCCACCTCTTTTTCGCTGAGGACAGACATACCCTCACCTAACGTCAATGTGGAATATACTTTATAGTTTTCCGCTTCCAGATCATAGGTCAGGCCCACATTTAAATCTTTGTCATCTTCTATCAGTAGTATTGTATTCATTAAAAGCCGCTCTTTCTTTTTTAGGATTTTATAAAATATAGTATATCATTATCCTTTCATAAATCCTATCCCTGAATCATGGAAACGGCATTCTCATTTAGACTTCTTACGAAAACTTAAATGCCATATTTATCAAACAGCTTTTTCTGATAGCATTTATCATAGACAGCCTTGGCTATTTCATCCTGTCTGGACTCTTCCAGTAAAATCCTGATCAATCTGTTCACCTTCTGTTCACCCTGTTCCACTCCATACGCAATGCCTTCCTCTCTGCTATCTTGAATCATTTCTTCAATCGCAGTACACATATCTATCACCTCTCCTTCCCGGACTTCCTTTTTTAATTCAGGAATGTTTAAAAACTTTGACAGAATCCATCCGCTTTTTTTATCCATACAACTGTAATGTCCTCTGTTCTTTGCAAGCGCAGCTTTCATTCCCTCCTTGTCTTTCATTAGTGGAAGAAGTTCAAAGACATCCCGCAGTCCGGTTCTAAAATTCCTGCTGTTCACTGTACCGCTGTACACTAAATTAACCTTATAGTCCTGAATATAATCCTTCCACGGCAGAAGTTCCTCCGGTATCTCCAGCATGTCATGCAGGCTTAAAGGACCATCCCACTCCTGATCCTCACCATAATAAAAAACAATTGTAATGACCGGCAGAAGCCTGTCCTCCTTTTTCAGACCAGAGAGATACTCCGGCCGTTTCTTTAAATCCTTCTGCTTCATATGAGCTTTCGTGATCTGTTCTACTTGACTGGTATAATCAACAGCATCATACAACATACTTCGGACCGGCATTGCAAAGTGTATCTCTCTCTGACCCTCTGCCGCCAAAATAACTGCCAGGCAGCCTTCCCTTAATTCTGCAGACTTCTGAACATCTCTCAGGCGCTTCAAAATCACTTTTTTCTGTCCTTGGACTGTGCCTGTGATGTTCACATACTTTTTTTCGTTCATCTGTGCCAACATCTCCGGTCTGATCAGTTGGCTCCCTCCAAACAGCGCTCCGTTAAATAGATCAGCAAACACCTCCTCATCTGACAACACCTGGTAAATATCATGATCCTTTGCCCCCAGGCTTACATTCTCTCGATTCATTTGACCCCTTTCCGAAAATAAAGGCGGTAATCTTATATCTTAAATATAAATTATTTAGCATTTTTTATCAATTATAAATTTGCACAAAACAAAAAAACGCCTGATAAAAGACAGCCTTTCATTTCCCTTTATTTAATTATACATATTCTGGAATTTCCGGCTGAACCGCCGCAGATAAAATGAAATGTTATCCAGATGGTAAGAGTATACCTTCTTCTGCTTCTGATGTCAATTAAATTTTTTCCTGCACTAGAGTGTGTTTGAAAATTGCTTTCGGCAAGCTGTGCGTCACACTTTGTGGGAGATTTTGTTCCGATGAGGGAAGCGTAGCGGGCTACGTTGACCGAATTGAAGCCAAATATGCCGCAAAGTGGGGAGTGCAGATTGTCGGAATGAATTTTCAAACACACTCTAGCACTGAACTGTCACTGAATTTCTTCGCTTCCACTGTTCACTTTTCTAAGCACCACTCTTCACGATGCACCGATATGGAGCATCTGCCCCATATCGTGCTGGCAGCACACGCTGCTACTCTTCAAAAGATAAATTTTGGGGATGATCTGAAAATACCTCGTCCACCTTAAAATCCGTAGTGGGTATCCTGTGGTCCACCTCCTGAAATCCGGCGTTATCCAGCCACACCTGTCCTTTGCCAGACAATAATATTCCGATATTGAGAATGGCAGCATTCTCAGGCACATCCAGCACACAGGAATAGTGATTCCATTGGGTTGTTCCGGTAATGGGGCGGTTCTGCATATTATCCAGTTTTAATGTCTCACTAAAAGCACTGTCGATCCGCATCCATAATCCGCACCAGCCTGCAACATCCTGTGTTTTTACAAATCCCGAAAAACGGACTCTTTTCCCCAGGAATTTAGAGGCGCTGAACTGCTGCATGATCGTGCCGAATTCATCGCCTTCCCATTCCTCGGCTATGGACTTTATGGTGGCTGATCTGGTTCCTGTATTATAAACCTTATTATCCACACCCATCCGGTATTTTCCGGGGGCCGTGCCTGTTATGATCCAATTTTTGATTTCTGTCTTATTCTCCATATTGCCGCCTCCAATGACTAAATTTTTGATTGCTGACCGATATCTGCCAGGTGGAAGGTGATAAACACTTTTAAAGGCTCTGGTAAAAGCTTCCTGAGACTCAAAGCAGAAGATCACCGCAATGTCAAGAATAGGCATATCTGTGGTGCGAAGAAGAAGAGCACCGCCTGCCAGTCTGCGCTTTCTGATATAATCAAAGACGGACATCCCTGTTTCCTTTTGAAATATCCTGTGAAAGTAAAATTTGGAAAAACCCACCGCAGACGCAATATCATCTAAAGACAGCTCCCGGCACAGGTTCCGCTCTATATAATTTAATGCCTCCTGGATCTCCTTCCTGTGTGTCAACTGCTTCACCTCCTGACAAAGACAATTATAGCATAACGGTTCTCCACTCTTTTGATCATTCTTGCCCTTTTGCTGCAGAATACTGCTCATATGCCCAATTACATAAAAATCGGTATCGGCCAATCAGACACGCAGCGGCTGTTATAGACTCTGATTTCCGTCTCATAAAAAGACAGTGCTCAGACTGTCTTAACAACCAAAGAAAATGTGAGCACGATTTCCAGGCAGTTTCCATGAATCTCCGCTTTCGCAGTCCCTCCCATCCTATGCATCAGCTCACTGACTATGGCAAGTCCCAGACCGGAAGACCCCTTTTTTCTGGAACTGTCTGCCTTGTAGAAGCGTTCAAACAACTGTTCCGGGTCAAGGGCAGAGGGATCTTCCACAGGATTGGAAAAAATGATCTTGTCCCCTTTCTGGACAACACAAAGTCCCCCTGCACCATGCAGGAGGGCATTATTAATCAGGTTGCGGAAGATACGCCCGAGACTTTCAGGGGAGGCCGACACAAGAAGGGACTCGTCAGAAAACCGGATCTCCGGCTCCACACCCTTCTCGTCAAACACGTGGTACAGACCTACCATACAGTCACACAGCACCGGAAATGCCGGAGTAGGGCTGCACTCTATGACAAACTCCTCATTTGTGAGCTTTGTATATAAAAACAATTCTTCCAGCATCTCTTTTAACTCATCAAGTCTGCTCCGGACAATGGAAATGTACCGCCTCTGCGTATCCCTGTCCCCACAGTCCTCCAGCATCTGCAGATATCCGGCGGCGCTGGTGAGCGGGGTACGGATATCATGCGCAATGTTGGAGATTGTTTTCTTCAATTGCTTCTGGGATCTCTCATATTGGAAACGGCTGGTCCGGAAGGACTGAAGAAGGGATTCCAGTCTCTGATAAAGAGCAGTAAACTCCTTGGAGCGGGCTGATGCAGACAGCTCAATCTGGCTCCCCTCCTCAATGACATCAAGCTGTCTGGTCAACCGTACGATCTCCCGGCGGTAATGGAGCAGAATCAGAAGCAGAACAATAATGAACAGTATCAGCACCACAATAAACAGAAACATAAAACCCTCCTAACATAAACCGAATCCTTATGATCCCTATGATCAGATATCTCTTTTTGCCAAAATGATCTTTCCTGCAGTCGCATAGATCATGCAGAAGACAGCTCCCACAATAACCGGACGAAGGGTTGATAACCCGCCGTACCCCAGTGGACACGCTGCAAGATTCATATACAATGAATAATTCAGGATCTCCCCTGCACCGAAGAGGTTCAGAAGAGAACTCAGCAGCAGCACTATAAGCCCGCTGCACAGAACAAATGCCCCGCCGATCCCGGCCGCCTTGCTCCTGGTGATCATGCAGACCATCAAAATAAGCGCTGTGAATCCGTTGGTGACCATCCAGATACTGAAAATATAAAACAGCATATCTCCGGCCGCATTGTAGGAGAAGAAACCTCTGCACGCTGCATTGAGTCCCAGAGAAACCAGGAATGTGGCTGAGATATAAAACAGATTGGCAGTAAATAGGCAGAAGCTCTTGCTCAGAATGTAATCCCATTTATTTTCATGTACAGACAGGATATTTTTAATAAATCCGCTGTCAAAATCCGTACAGATGAACATTGCCGCCAAAGTCCCTGAGATGACCGGCAGTAATCCTCCGCTGACATTTGTCTGGTGGAACAGTTCTACAAGAGTTGTGGAGTTCAAAGACTTCTTGATATTACCTGAGGTTGCCGTGATAGTCATGCCGTGGTTTATTAAAAATTGGCGCATCTCCGGGTCCTGGATCACGTACATGAGCATAAACGTAAAAACAGTTGTAAACATCAGGACTCCAAGACATATATAGAGACCTTTTCCCCGGAACATTCTTCTTAAATCCATTCTAAGTAAATTCAGCATTATTTTGCACCCCCATCCATCAATTCAAGGAAATATTGTTCCAGGTCTATCTGATGAAGCCCGCAGGAATATACAGTGACTCCATTCTGTACAAGTAAAGTGGTGACCTGACCGCTGTCCAGATAATCATATATGTGGATCCTTCCCTGTGCAAACACTTCAAATGAAACATCGGGAATATTTTCAGCCAATACAGCGGCAGCGCGCTCTGTGTGCTCCACCTCCACAAGCAGGTAGTCACGGCACTGCTCTTCCAAATCCTCTTTTGTCATCTGCCGGATCAGCCGTCCGTCCTTGATAATTCCGTATTGGGTGGCTATTTTACTTAATTCCCCCAGAATATGGGAGCTGATGAGGATGGTCTTTCCCTCTTCCCTATTTAGCTTCAGCAGGCACTCACGTATTTCACGGATTCCTTCGGGGTCCAGTCCATTGATCGGTTCATCCAGGATCAGAAGATCCGGACTGCCAAGAAGCGCCATTGCAATTCCCAGTCTCTGCTTCATTCCCATGGAAAACTGTTTTACCTTCTTGTTCCCTGTATCCGCCATATTTAAAAGCTTCAGGTAACGGTCCACGCTGTCCATATTCAGAAGTCCCAGGCATTGAGCCTTCAGTATCATATTCTCCCTGGCACTCCAATTCGGATAGAGACCGGCACATTCTATGAGCATTCCCACACGGCGTCTGGCCGTTTCGTCGGACACGGGAGAGCCAAACAGCGAGATTTCTCCCTCTGTGGGATGGGCCAGGCCGCAGAGCATTTTCAGCGTTGTAGATTTGCCCGCGCCGTTCCTCCCTATAAATCCATAGATTTCACCCTTCTTTACATTCATATCAATATGGTCCACAGCAGGATTCTGTCCGTAAATCTTGGTCAAGCCGTGGGTTCGCACTGCATATTCTGTATTCATGATTTCTCCTCTCTTCCCTTCACTGCTGGTTACTATTCAGCTTTCCACTGCCGTCTCATAACAAGCAGTTTCTCTTTACAATTTAAAGTATAGAGGCATAGTTTGTAAAAAGCGAAAAGAAAAGGTTAAGAAAGTTTAAAGCCCATCCCCCAGACAGTCTGTATGTATGAATCGGTCTGACTGGGTTTTAGCTTTGAGCGGATATTACTGATATGGACATTGATGGTCTTGTCCTCCACAAAATAGTCCTCCTCCCAGGCATACTCGTATATGAGCTGTTTTGTAAATACTTTCTTGGGATGCTTCATCAGAAGCTCCAGTATACGGAATTCATGCAGCGTCAGCTCCACCGGCAGACCGGCTGCAGTCATTTCCTGGGTCTCCGGATCAAGTATCCATTCCTTATAGTGCAGTTCCGTCTGGGCATCCGGCAGATTCGAGGCGGGAAGTGAGCGGAGCTGCACCTGGATCCGCACAAGCAGCTCCTTCAAGTCAAAGGGTTTACAGATGTAATCATTGGCCCCTGCAGTGAGAAGCTCCACCTTGCTGTCCAGCTCATTTTTTGCAGAGAGTACAATGACCGGGACTTTTCCCGCGAACGTCCTGATCAGTTCCTCTCCCGTCATGCCCGGAAGCATCAGATCCAAAAGGATCAGGTCAAACTCCTCCATGGAAAATCTGAGCGCCCCTTCACTTCCTGAAAATGCCTGTGTACACAGATATCCGCTGCCGGTCAGATATTCTGACACCATATTATTTATATTCGTATCATCTTCTATGATCAGTATCTTAGCCATGAAACGATATCCTCCTATCGTCTTCTGATTTTTCTATTTCCTGCGGTATTTTCCCGGGGAGATCCCGTATTTCTGCCTGAAACAGTATCCCATATAATCTGCGGAAGAAAATCCGGTTCGTTCCGCTATGTCTTCCAGAGAATATTCTTTCTCCTCCAGCAGCCTGCACACAAGTTCAAGCTTATTTTCCATCTGCATCTGCCGGAATGTTATGCCGTAATGACTCTTCATCAGGCGCTGTACCTGGCGTACACTAAGCCCCAGTTCCCCGGCCAGCTTTCCGATCGTAATATGTACCGGATCATCCAGAAATATTCTCTCTATCTGCAGGTACTTTGCCTCTTCGGAACAAGGGACATAGGTCTCACCGGTCTCCGTTCCCCCTGTCTGATACAGCCTCCCCAGAGAGATGAACAGTTCACCTGCCAGAAGGGGCACCAGCGTCCGGTAACCCGCCGGTTTATCCTGTACCTCACTGACAATACGCCTAAATGGTTCCCAAACCTCCCGCGGCCCCTCTCCGATCCAGAACCGCTGGCTGAGCAGATGTTCCAGCCATGGCTCCCTCTTTTTTTCACGCTTCCTGTTCTCCCCATCCCCGCAGACCAGGGGAACGGTATAGTACATCACGATCTCTTCCATAGGTTCCTCAGACATGGTGATCTGTTCATGGGCAATACCCGGTCCCGTCAGAAAAAATGTGCCCTGCTCCAGCATATATTCATCACTGCGCAGCCGCAGTATTCCCTGTCCTGATTCTATGTAGTGGATTTCATAACTGGCTATGCTGTGGGAATGCATCTTCACATGTCCGGTGTTTCCCCGTCCCACGGATACCACGTGGAACCGGATACCCTCAAGACTGATTTTATAATTCACATCCGCCATTATCTTTCTCCTCTTTACGGTCAGCGCGTTAAACACGCTGACTTGCGAAATAATTATACCATGTTTTTTATTATACCCAATTTACAGCCGTATGGAAACCATTTCTCTGATTTGGTATCCATATTCCGGAAAACGGAAATAACGACATTTTATCATGAAACTTGGCGCTGCCCTGTCTTCTTATTTGCCTGTGACTGTTCTACAATAAAGACAATCAAGATTACAAGGAGAACTGCCTATGTACAGTAAAAAAACTTATCTGCAGCAAATTGAAGACGTCATAGCCCGAGGACCCTACAGGGATAATTGGGATTCTCTGTCCCGCCACCAGACCCCGCAATGGTTCAGAGACGCCAAATTCGGCATTTTCATCCATTGGGGTGTGTACAGTGTCCCGGCTTTTGGCAATGAATGGTATCCCAGAAATATGTATATTCAGGGAAGTCCCGAATTCCAGCACCACCGTCAGGTGTACGGCGACCAGAAGGATTTCGGTTATAAAGATTTTATTCCTATGTTCAAAGCTGAAAATTTTGACGCCGCTGCATGGGTGGAATTGTTTCAAAAGTCAGGAGCCAGATATGTAGTCCCTGTAGCTGAACATCACGACGGGTTTCAGATGTACCGCAGTGACATTTCTCATTGGAACGCCTATGAAATGGGACCCAAGCGTGATGTACTGGGGGAACTGACCGAGGAGATGGGTAAAAAGGGCCTTGTAAACGGCGCTTCAACTCACCGCATTGAACACTGGTTCTTTATGGGGCATGGAAAAGATTTTGAGAGCGATATCACAGATTCGGAAAAAGAGGGAGACTTCTACTGGCCGGCCATGCCGGAAGGTGACCATCAGGATCTGTTCAGTGAACCATTTCCCTCAAAAGAATTTCTGGAGGACTGGATGGTCAGAACCTGTGAACTGATCGACCGCTATAAAATAAAGGAGCTGTACTTTGACTGGTGGATCCAGCACAGCAGCGCCAAACCCTATCTGCAGAAAATAGCGGCTTATTACTACAACCGTGCAGTTGAATGGAATGAGGAAGTCCTGATCGCCTATAAGCACGATGCCTTTATGTTCGGTACTGCACTTGTAGATATTGAGCGGGGACAGTTTGCAAATGTTCAGCCGTTTTATTGGCAGACGGACACTGCTGTTGCTAAAAATTCCTGGTGCTACACGGAAAACAATGATTTCAAGAAAGCCAAGGATATCATCTGTGATCTGGCAGACGTAGTCAGCAAGAACGGAAACCTCCTTTTAAATATTGGACCCAAAGCAGACGGGACCATATCAGCCAAGGACACAGCCGTCCTTTTGGAAATCGGTGAATGGCTGAAGACCAACGGGGAAGCGATTTATGGCACCGGGGTATGGCGCACTGCGGCTGAAGGCCCTACTTTGGTAGAAGAAGGACAGTTTACAGATGGAAGGGACAAGACGTTTACAAAGGAGGACTTCCGCTTTACCGTTAAAGGCTCCCACCTCTACGCCACCTGCCTGTCCTACCCGGAAGACGGATGTATAACTATAAAGTCACTGGCAGAACAAGATGCCTCCTGTCTTCCGAAATTCCACGGCATTATTGACTGTGTAGATGTATTGGGATTTGAGGAAACGCCGAAATGGCGGCGTACGGAAAATGGCCTGGAGATTAAAACCGGAAAAGTCAGATCAGACAAACCGGTGGTATTTAAGATCACAATGAGGTAATCTCTTATTTCAACAGCTTCTCTATCCCCCGGCACATGGCGTCCACATTTGTCTCCATGATCTCCATGCCGTACTCCCTGGAGGCCTCTGTTCTGGGGTCTGACCCGGCTATTGCTACGGGCTGCTCTCTTCCAGACTGGATTCTTTCAAGCTGCACCAGTTCCGGCCGAACAGCCATAGTGATGGAGGTCTCATTAGCCGCTGCGTGGTCATTTTGAAATCTCAGCCTTTCATCCTCCACAAAATCAAAAGCAGTTACCCCTGCCAAACCACAGGTAAGGCGCAGTTCCTCTTTAAGTGCAGCAAACTGCCGGATAGACGGTCCGTGTCCGTGAGCTGCCAGAATGGTAAACCCTGCTCTGGATAAGTTAGCTCCGATACGCAGGATCATCCGGCAGTATTCTTCGTCCGACATCCAGTAAGCACTTCCCGGAAGCTGCTGCATCTCGTAAGGAACTATAGTTCCGCCTGTACAGATATCCATTCCGTAAAGCTCCTTTTCCGGATCCCTGTAAAACCGGTCCGGACCCAGAAAGAGCTTTGGCAGTACAATTCCTCCGATCCTGCGTGCCACCTGTATAAATAGTTCCTGTGACTGGATCCCATCTGCACCCAGAGGCAGATGCGGACCATGCCACTCCAGAGTCCCCAGAGGCAGATATGCAACAGGACATGCCTGCAGCCGCTCCTGAAACTCCGCCGGACATAATTCTTCGTATAGTACCTTTTCTGTCATACAGCAATTCCCCCTTGATATTATTATAGGTTTTCGGGAAACAAAAGATTTTCTGATTTCTTCCGTGATTACATGTCTTATTATGGATACTGCTAAAATCACGAAATCACACTTTGTCTTGATTCATTCCATTATAAACCATAACGGACACAAGTTCCAGATATCTGTGTCCTTCCGCCACTGACATGTTTCAATAAAATAAAAAGGGCACTCTTTGAAAGTTTTCTCTTCAAAGAATGCCCGAAACAATTTATTTTACCTGAAGTGAACGTATAATCACTATAACTCTTTTAGTACAGCTTCGCACCTGCCGGAATCCGGTCATCTACCATCAACAGATTCAGTCCTTCGTGACCATCCACTTCGTGAACTGCTGAGATCAGCATTCCGCAGGAATCAATTCCCATCATTGGTCTTGGAGGCAGGTTTGTGATCGCGATACAAGTTTTACCAACCAGCTCTTCCGGTTCGTAATAATCGTGAATACCGCTTAAAATCACGCGTTCAGCGTCTGTTCCGTCATCAAGAACGAATTTCAGAAGCTTCTTGCTCTTCGGTACCGCTTCGCAGGCTTTTACCTTAACAGCTCTGAAATCAGACTTACTGAATGTCTCAAAATCTACCATCTCTTCAAAAAGCGGCTCAATCTTCACATTAGAAAAATCAATCTTTTCCTGTGCTGCTTCAACTGCCTTTTCAGCCGGCTTTTCTGTCTTTTTAGAAGCGTCGGAACCGCCCAGGCTCTTCATGGTCGGGAAGCACAATACATCCCTGATCGCTGCTGAATCTGTCAGCAACATAACCATACGGTCGATACCGAATCCGATACCGCCTGTTGGAGGCATACCGATCTCCAAAGCATTCAGGAAATCCTCGTCTGTGGTGTTGGCCTCCTCGTCTCCCTGAGCCAGCAGTGCTTCCTGTGCTTTAAAGCGCTCCCTCTGGTCAATGGGGTCATTTAACTCGGAATAGGCATTGGCCATCTCCCAGCCGTTCATGAAGAACTCAAAACGCTCTGTGTACTCCGGATTCTCCGGTTTCTTCTTAGTCAACGGAGAGATCTCAATGGGGTGGTCCATAACAAATGTAGGCTGGATCAGATGCTCCTCTGCAAACTCCTCAAAGAACAGACTCAGGATATCGCCCTTCTGATGTCTCTCCTCAAATTCCACATGATGCTCTTTTGCCGCAGCTCTTGCCTCTTCCAGAGTATGAATCTCATTAAAGTCAACGCCGGCATACTTCTTAACAGCATCCAGCATGGTAATTCTCTCAAAAGGTTTGCCCAGGTCCATCTCCACACCATTGTAGGTAATGGTAGTGGTCCCCAGAACTTCCTGTGCCACATGGCGGTACAGGTTCTCTGTCAGGTCCATCATTCCCTTGTAATCTGTATACGCCTGATACAGCTCCATCAGCGTAAATTCCGGGTTATGTCTGGTGTCCAGACCCTCGTTACGGAATACACGTCCAATCTCATATACGCGCTCCATACCGCCTACGATCAGTCTCTTCAGATACAGCTCCAGGGAAATACGCAGCTTGAAGTCCTCATCAAGAGCATTGAAATGTGTCTCGAAAGGTCTTGCTGCCGCACCGCCTGCATTTGCCACCAGCATAGGTGTCTCCACCTCCATGAATCCCTGTCCGTCCAGGTATTTACGGATACTGCTGATGATCTTGGAACGTTTGATGAAAGTGTCCTTTACTTCCGGGTTCATGATCAGATCCACGTATCGCTGACGGTAACGCAGGTCTGTGTTGGTCAGGCCATGGAACTTTTCAGGCAGAACCTGGAGGCTCTTGGATAACAGTGTCACAGCAGACGCATGAATGGAAATCTCACCTGTCTTTGTTTTGAAGACTTCGCCTGTGATGCCTACAATGTCGCCAATGTCCATTTTCTTGAAATCCTGATAAGATTCCACTCCGATACTGTCCCGTGCCACATAAGACTGAATGTTTCCCTGTAAATCCTGAACATTGCAGAAGGAAGCTTTCCCCATAATACGTTTTGACATCATACGTCCTGCTATGGTGACGGATTTTCCTTCCAGCTCTTCAAAAGCATCTTTGATCTCCTGGCTGTGATGAGTCACATCAAATTTGACAATCTGAAACGGGTCTTTTCCGTTTGTCTGTAACTCAGCTAATTTTTCACGGCGGACCTTCAATAACTGATTGATGTCCTGCTCCTTAACATTTTTTGACTGCTCTGCCACTTTTCACACTCTCCTTAATCTAAATGTTTCTCTCTATCTCCAGAACCTTGTATTCCATAACTCCGGACGGCATCTCCACTTTTACGGTCTGTCCTTTTTTAGCTCCGATCAGCGCTTTTCCTACCGGAGATTCATTGGAAATTTTGCCTTCCAGACTGTTTGCCTCAGTGGAACCTACGATTTTAAACTCTATCTCTTCTTCATATTCCACATCATATACTTTTACCTTACATCCAACACTGATAGTACCCAGATCCACTTCATCTTCCACTACGACCTCAGCATTTTTCAGGATTTTTTCGATTTCTTCAATTCTCGCCTCGATATCGCGCTGCTCGTCTTTTGCAGCATCGTACTCTGCGTTCTCAGACAGGTCGCCCTGCTCTCTGGCCTCTTTAATCTTACCGGCTACTTCTTTTCTCTTGTATACCTTCAGGTCATGAAGCTCATCCTCTAATTTTTTCAGTCCCGCATACGTAAGAATATTTTTCTTCTCTTCCATTTTTTATACACCCTTTCTTCTATATTATAAAGTAAGAAGAGGGCCTGTCAGACCACAGAGCCGGACGGGTTCCCATATTCTTCTCCCAGTATAATCCATCTTTTTCAGGTTTCATTAACCTAACAGTCATAATATTATAAGAAAAAGCCATCAGAATGTCAAGAATAATCTCATATTCTTAACAAACAATCTGTTTCTGTTCACAGCTCTGCAGAAAGTGCAGTTCTATAAACAGCAATACACTTCGCTATGCACAGATATAAAGCACTCTGCTTCACAATAAGGTTAGAATGATTCCACAAGACGCTGCAACTGTTCATAAGTCTCTATTTCATTGACCTGCCGTCTGACTGACGCCGAGTGTGGCATTCCTGCTGTATACCAGGCTACATGTTTGCGCATTTCCCGCATTCCGGTATACTCCCCTTTATACTCAAGCTGCAGGCGGGCGTGTTTTAAGATCATTTCCCTCACATCCGAAACAGACGGCGGCTCCGGTATTGTACCATTCTCCAGATAAGAATGAATCCTGCTGAAGATCCACGGATTACCTCTGGCAGCACGTCCGATCATGATACCGTCACATCCTGTCTCCTCTAAAAGACGCCTGGCACTTTCAGGTGAGTCCACATCTCCGTTGCCGATCACAGGAATAGACACCGCCTCCTTTACTCTGCGGATGATATCCCAGTCTGCCTTCCCGGAATAATGCTGTTCCCTGGTCCTGCCATGCACAGCAACAGCCGCTGCACCTGCATCCTCTATGATCTTGGCTATCTCTACCGCATTGACGAACTCCTCTGTAAATCCTTTTCTGATCTTTACAGTCAGAGGCTTTTTAATAGAGGAGGCGACTTTCTTTACAATCTCACCCACCAGCCTGGGATTTTTCATGAGCGCAGAGCCTTCCCCATTGTTGACTACCTTTGGAACCGGGCAGCCCATATTGATGTCCAGAATGTCAAAAGGCTGTTCCTCTATCTGGCCGGCAATGAATCCCATAAGCTCCGGTTCCGATCCGAATAGCTGCAGGGATACCGGACGCTCCTGGGGCAGGATCTGCATCAGGCTCTTAGTATTCTTATTTTTAAAATAAATAGCTTTTGCACTGACCATCTCCGTACACAAAAGCCCTGCTCCCTGCTCCCTGCACAGCAAACGAAATGGCAGGTCCGTGACTCCTGCCATGGGTGCGAGTATCAGGTTGTTTTCAAGGGTTACATTTCCGATCGTGAGTTTCATATTAACCTCTGCTCTTCCTGGTTTTTTCAAATATAATTCTAAGCCCGGTGAGCGTAAGCTGTGTATCATACACATCGATCATCTCTGTCTCATCCGCAATGATCTTGCCCAGCCCTCCTGTTGCCACCACTTTCAGGTTCAGGATACCTGATTCTTCCTTTACTTTCCTGATAATATACTCCACCTGTCCGATATAACCGTACACAAGGCCAGCTTGCATACTGGTGATGGTCTCTTTTGCCAAAATGGAATCCGGCTTTTCAATAGCTATCTTCGGCAGCTTGGCGGCGTCCTGCCAAAGGGCCTTGGCGCTGATCTCGATACCGGGAGAGGTAATGCCTGCCGCAAAGCAGCCATCCTCTGTTATCAGATCATACGTAGTGGCTGTCCCAAAGTCCAGAACAAGAACAGGGCCGCCGTACAGCTCATAGGCAGCCACAGCGTCCACAATTCTGTCTGCTCCGATCTCTTTGGGATTCACAGAGGTGATCCGGATGCCTGTCTTACATCCGGGTCCCACATGTATGGGATAGGTGTTAAAATATTTTATGACACCACTTGCCAAAGAATGCATCACATCCGGCACAACGGAACTGATAATGGCATCTTTTACCGCATCCTTGGGAATGCCACGGTATTCCAGCATATTACACATCAAAATCCCGTACTCATCTGAAGTCCTGTTCTGTCTGGTGGTCATGCGGAAGGTTCCTTTTAACTCTTCCCCTTCAAACACGCCCAGGGTAATATTGGTATTACCTACATCAATCACTAACAGCATGCTCTATTCCTCCCCTTCTTTCAGGGACTCCTCTGCATCTTCTCCCAGGAAAAATACCCGGTAATAAAGTTCCAGGGATTCCAGAAGCTCCTTTTTCTCCGCGCGCAGCTGTTTGATACGCAGCACGCTGCCGATCTCATCGTACATGGCATCTGACTCAAGAGCCTCTGTCCTGAACTCCAGATTGCCCTCCTCATCATATTCCAGGGTCAGAACTCCGCTGATCTCCTCTGTATAAAGTACGCACATAATATGCAGTTCGTCCTGTATGGACTGGGGAAGTGCTGAAAAATCCTCATTAAAATAATATTTTTTCTCGTAAGCATTGGCACCGCACAGCACAATCTTATCCTTATACATAAACTCTCCTTATACTATACATTATAGTGCAGCACAGGTATCACACATATCCATACAGTCCCCGCACAGATACCTCTCCTGCAAAAACAGTTTCACAGCCTCCATCCGGCGTCTGCACCAGAAGCTCTCCTGCCTCATCAATCCCCAGGCATGTACCCACAAGCTCCCGTTCCTTTTCCAGAACCTTCACTTCACGCCCTTTGTTGGCAAGAAGGCTGTCATACTCCTCCTTGAAGGGGCGGAGATCCCCTGCAGCCAGAAAGCGTTCATAATTTGTCTCAAAACGTTCCAGAACCGCAGCAGCCATCACTTCCATGTCAGGGGCCTGGCCGCATTCCAGTTTCAGGGACGTGGCCTTATCCTTTATCTCCTCAGAAAAATCCACTTCCGTGAGGTTTATTCCAACACCAATGACAACATAGGAAATTTTTGTTCCCTCCATGGACATTTCTGTCAGAATTCCGCATAGCTTCTTTCCCGACATGACAAGATCATTGGGCCACTTGATCAGCGCTTCCTTCCCTGTCACATCCGCAACTGCCTGGGCCGCGGAAAGCCCCATGAGCACCGTCATCATAGGCGCACGCTCAGGAGGCATATCCGGACGAATAAGCAGGGACATGGCAAGACCGCTCCCCTTGGGATCTGTCCAGCTTCTGCCCCTTCTTCCTTTTCCTTTTGTCTGGCTGTTCACCAGGAAAACCGCACCTTCCGGCGCGCCTTCCCTGGCTTCTCTCTTTGCCCAGTCATTGGTGGAATCTGTCTCCTGGGCAAAATTCCACGGTCTTCCCAGCCATCTGGTCTTTAACTCCATCTTTTTTTATGCCCTCAGGGTTGCTGCCATGACAGCTTTGATGGTGTGCATACGGTTCTCCGCCTCATCAAAGACAACAGACTGTTCAGATTCAAATACCTCATCTGTCACTTCCATATCAGTCAGACCGAAACGCGCTCCCATCTCTTTTCCGATGGCTGTCTCCAGGTCGTGGAACGCAGGCAGACAGTGAAGGAAGACAGCCTGATCTCCGGCATTTTCCATAACTTTTTTAGTCACCTTGTACGGAGTCAGCTCGCGGATACGTTCCTCCCACACTTCGTCAGGTTCGCCCATGGATACCCATACATCTGTATAGATGACGTCTGCGTTCTTTGTCCCTGCCTCCACGTCTTCCGTAAGGGTGATGGTAGCTCCTGATTCCTTTGCGAAGGCTTCACACTCTTTTACAAGCGCATCGTTGGGGAAATATTTTTTCGGAGCGCAGGCTACAAAATGCATTCCCATTTTAGCGCAGAGGATCATCAGGGAATTTCCCATGTTATAGCGCGCATCGCCCATGTACACCAGTTTCACGCCTTTTACTCTGCCCAGATGTTCCCGGATCGTCAGAAGGTCAGCCAGCATCTGTGTGGGATGGTATTCATTTGTAAGGCCATTCCACACCGGAACACCTGCGTATTTTGCCAATTCCTCCACGATCTCCTGTCCGAATCCGCGGTACTCAATGCCGTCATAGATTCTTCCCAGAACCCTGGCCGTGTCACGGATACTCTCTTTTTTCCCAATCTGGGAACCTTTTGGGTCAAGATATGTGGTGCCCATACCCAGGTCGTGAGCAGCTACTTCAAAAGAACAGCGGGTTCTGGTGCTGGTTTTTTCAAAGATAAGAGCTACATTTCTTCCCTTTAATGTGTCAACAGGAACTCCCTGCTTTTTCTTTTCCTTCAGCTCAGCAGCCAAATCGATCAGATATTCAATCTCCTCTGCCGTAAAATCCTTCAGTGTCAGAAAACTGCGTCCTTTTAAATCCATCTTACTTTTCCTCCTCATTTACCGCGGTCCCGCCGCGAAACTCTTTTGTCAAATCAGAACATCCCTGGAAATCACCTGCACAAAAGCCGGAATATCCATACCATGCAGCCGGTACAGCTTTCCAAACACTGCTTCCTGCAACTGGGTCAATGTATAGATCCTGTACTTAGATACTCTGCACAGTTTGGCGGTAGCCTCCAGCAGAGCCAGATACAGTTCCCGGTAATCCCAGTCTTTGGAGAGTTTCATTTCCTCCGCCAGAACCGGCAGGATCACCTCTGTCATATTGCGCAGAAACAATTTCGGCTCTCTGGGAAGCTGGTACGTATCCATCAGATATTCATAGACCAAATCATCTAAATCTGTCAACTGCTTTAAATAATAACACTCTTCCTCGGATTCATCAATATAATATATTTTTCCCTTCAGCCCATATATCATGCGCATGGTGTCATAATACCCGAGTTTCATATGACGCCTGCTTTTTCTTCTGTCAAAATCTATGATGCTGCCCAGACTCACCTTGGGTGCCACTGTATAAATTGTGGTCCCGTCAGGGATCTTCACCTTCTTCTCCCGTCCGATCCCGAAAATCCTTACCATAATGATATTCTCATATCCGCGGTCCACCAGAGAGCCTAAAGGCACATTATTGATGGCTCCCCCGTCAATGTAACGTTTGCCGTGAAGGCGTTCATTCTTAAACAGTGGGAAAATATAGGCGCTTGCCAGCAGGAAATCCTTGATCAGCTCAGGCTTACACTGCTTTACATCAATATCCATTTCTTTCTTCTCATCCACATTAAAGGTCAGGATATACAGGTTCACAGGGGAATGGATGATCTTCTCCTCGTCAATACATTCGGCTATCAGCTCCTTCAGAGGGGTCACATCAATGCCGCCCTCCTTCATAAAGTCAAAGACCTCTTTCAGCATATCCACATCCAGCTTCTTCTGATGAAATAAAAGCTCCATCTTCTCGTCCTCCACGGACATGATGCTGGAGTAAGAAATGTTTTCCCAGACTTTCTCTGCATTCGTCAGGTCATCCATACAGATCAAGGCCCCGTTCAAGGCTCCCACACTGGTGCCTGCAATGCCTTTTATCCTCACGCCCGCTTCCCGCATAGCTTTCCACGCGCCGATCTGATACGCACCCTTCGCACCGCCGCCCTCCAAGACAAGACCGTATTCCTTTGTAAGATCAATTATCGGTTTCATGACTGATGCCTCCTCTTACCTGTGATACACTCCAATCCATTGACAGAACCCCCACTTCCTGCCTCCTGCTTTCTAAAATACCGCAGAGGGGCTGTCACATAACTGCAACCGCCCCTCTGCCTGTATGGTCCCCGGCAGTAAAAACCTGTCGGAAGTTAATTTTCTTTGTCCGTGATAATCTCTTTCAGAGACGCTGTAAGTCCTGCGATCCCCTGAATATTTGACGGAATGATGATCTTCGTCGCCTTGCCGTCAGCAGCCTGTTCAAATGCCTCCAGGCTCTTGATGGTAAGAACACTCTCATCAGCACCCGCATCCTTGATAAAACGGATACCATCTGCCTTTGCCTGCTGCACCTTCAGGATTGCCTGTGACTGTCCTTCTGCTTCCCTGATCATCTTCTCTTTCTCCGCCTCAGCACGGAGGATAGCTGCCTGCTTCTCACCTTCTGCGTCAAGGATCATGGAAGCTTTCTTACCTTCTGCTACAAGGATTGTTGATTTCTTCTCGCCCTCTGCTCTCAGAATGGATTCACGGCGTTCACGCTCTGCTTTCATCTGTTTCTCCATGGCTTCCTGAATGGCTGCCGGAGGAATGATGTTCTTAAGCTCCACACGGTTTACTTTGATTCCCCACGGGTCAGTTGCCACGTCCAGGGAAGCTCGCATCTTGGTATTGATGATCTCCCTGGAAGTCAGGGTGGAATCCAGCTCCATGTCACCGATAATGTTACGCAGTGTGGTTGCCGTCAGATTCTCAATTGCCATGATAGGGTTCTCCACACCGTAAGCAAACAGGCGCGGGTCTGTGATCTGGAAAAATACAACCGTATCAATCCTCATGGTAACATTATCTTTTGTGATAACCGGCTGCGGCGCGAAATCCACAACCTGTTCTTTCAGGTTCACACGTTTTGCGATTCGGTCAACAAACGGAAATTTAAAGTGAAGTCCTGTTCCCCACGTCTCTTTATACATACCCAGACGCTCAATGATCATGGCATGTGCCTGGGGCACGATCCTGATACAGGATGCGATCACCATCAGCAGAAGTATAACCGCTATTATAAGTAATACAGTTCCTACATTCATCTTATTTTTCCTCCTCTACAACTAGTTTTACTCCCTCGACTGCCACAATTCTCACGACTTTCCCCTCATCGATGATTGTTTCGTCCTTGGATTTTGCGGACCATTCCAGTCCATTTACCACAGCCTGCCCAGTTCCTCTTAAATTATCTATGGTTTTTATAACCACGGCTTTTTCGCCGGGAAGACTGTCAACATTTGTCTTTGACACATTTCTGTTCATGTACTTTATTGCTACGGGTCTGGTAAAGATAAGCAGAGCCAATGAGATCACCAAAAACAGTATGATCTGCAGCCATAGAGGCCCGCCTGCCAGGGCTGCCAGAAACGCCGCCAGTGCTCCGCCGGCAAACCAGATGGTTGTAAGCCCCAAAGTGATGATCTCGATCACCAGAAGCACTCCCAAAAGGATAAGCCACATTACTGCTATGGAACCTGCCGTAAATATTGTCAACATACCCACCACTCCTTTCCGGATGATTTCAGGTAAAAAAATCAGTCCTTTACGAATAATATATCCATTTGTTGATATTATATCGTAAAAGACTGAAAATAACAATATTTTTATTCTGCTTTTCTCATTCTCTCTGTCACACTTGTCCTGCTCATACTCTTATAACACAGTGCAGGAACCACAAGCACCACCAGCACAAGAACCGGAAGACAGAGCAGTATGGGCGTAACCGTAAAATGCCAGCTATAGAAGAAAAGCGCATTCCCTATGCTTCGGACCGCTGTAGCCTCCAGTATTCCGCCTAATATGATGGAAGCCGCTCCTGTGAGGACCGCATACAGGATCCCCTCGAAGCCCAGCATTCCGCGAAGCTGCTTACCGGTCATTCCCACTGCCTCCATCATGGCAAACTCCTGCTTTCTGGAGAGAACAGATGTGACCATGGTATTGATAAAGTTTAAAATTCCTATAACTGCCAGGATAAGGGCCAAAAGTCCGCCCACAATGGTGTACATATTTTTGTTCTCCTCAAATTCTGCGGCCACCGTGGATTTTGATGTAAAATCCAGGTCTGTGTTTATCTTTTCGCAGTAATCAGAAAGCCATTTTTCCGCGGCTTCTTCTTTGTCCTTTGCCACATTAAAAAGCGTTCTCATAGGCAGTCTGTCTCCGTAAAGCTCCAGGTATTCCCGGTCCGGAAGCACAAAATTGTGTTCAAATACGCCATAGGACTGAAGTTCGCAGGCATACGGCAGACCGCCTACAGCCATTACCTCATACTCTCTGCTTGTGCCGTCCTCCAGACGGATCGTCACTTTGTCCCCCACCTCGTAATAATTGATCTGATCCGCCTCCGGACCCATATGACCAAACTTTGATGTGATCACATATTTGCCTGTCTTAAACTTTTCCCAGTCCAGTTCCCCATCTGTAATATCCATCTTTTCATAAGCTAGACGTCCCACACCGAATACTTTGCCGTCTATGTTGTCAAAAGTACCGTTTTCAATGGATTCCCGGTAAAATTCTTCTCCAAAATACTGTGTCAGATAAGCTTCTGCCTTTGGATTCTCCAATATCTTTTCATTAAACGCAGCCCTCTCCTCCTCTGTAAAATTAGGACTATCCATTAAATCCAGATAAATATTGCAGACTTCCTCCACACCTTCCTGCTCCGACAGGGCATCCAGAAATTCTTTTGTCACACCCTCCAGAGGTTTGTCGTAGCTTGCAGGGTTGTCAAGACCGGCCCCATACACAGCATAATCACTGACAGTTGCGGATGCGATAAATTTGTCCATATCAAATCCGCTTACAAGACCGTATACACTGTTCAACAGTACCAATCCCAGAGAGAGAGATGTGGTCACGATCACAACCTTCTTTTTATTTCTCTGCATATTTGCTGCCGCCATTGTCCAGGGTTTTACCTTTTTTGTCTTTTTGCCCTTTTTCCTATGTGAAAGACTGTCCTGACCCTCTGTATACCTCACGGCCTCCACCGGCGACACGGAAGATGCAATACGGCATGGCCTGATACAGCTAATATAGACCGTCAGAAGAGAAAACAGTGCTGAAGCAGCAAATATCCACAGTCTTAACGTCACTTCTGTATCTGCTGTACTGGAAAATACCAGATTCTTCATGACAATAGGCAGCACCCATTTTCCTGCTGCCGCTCCCAGCAGGAGTCCCAGCGGAATGCCATACAGGCACAGCATATAGGCCTGTCTCCGCACAATTTTCCTGAGCTGTTTTCCTGTTGTCCCAATGGTCTTTAAAAGACCGTAGCGACGGATATCGTGAAATACATTAATATAAAAAATATTATAAATGATCAGATAACCGGACACCAGGATCACCGCCAGAAGCGCGGCGATGGGAAGCATATCTTCTATATTGATATCCATCCCCATGTATGCCCAGTTGATCCCTTCGCTCACTGTCTCCTGGGGAAAGCCGCACCGTTTGGCCAGATCCTCCATCTTCCCCGTCAGATCAAGGCTGTTGCGGAAATTAAAATCAGCCATAATCCTTCCCGCATAGTCGGAGGCATCTATATTACTGCTCATTGCTGAGACTGTAGGTGTGGGCGCCACCTCATCTGCCAGTTTTTTAGACACCAGCATGATCTGGGACATGGATATGGTGTCTCCTTTGAAATATCCTGTCAGTGTGAAGGTGCGCTCATATCTTTTGTCCTTTACTGTAAATTCAACAGGAACCTTTTCCCCTACCTGGCAGGGGATACCCATGGCTTTTAAGACCAGATCACTGGTGACGATCTCATCCTCAGCCTCCGGCATACGGCCCACCTCCGGATAACAAAAACTGAATTTGGCATCCAGATCTTCGTAATATCCCATCTCTGTCCTGAGTTTTTTCAGCGACTCATTTACAGCCTCCCCCACTACGATCCGATAGGATATTTCCTTTAGCTTTTTGTCCTTTTTTAGAATATCATACTCTTCCTGTGTCAGGTATTTTAATCCCCCGTGGGCGCTCCCCCCGACCTGGCGCATGGTAGCCTCCTGCTGCTTTTCCACAATACTTCCGCCGATGGTAAATACGGAAGTAAAAAGCAGCGCAGTCAGGGCTATGGCAAGGACAGCGATAAGATTTCTGCTCTTTGCCGCCTTTCTTGTCTTGTCAGCCACCCGGCGGATGGCCTTTTGATTCTTCACTTTACGCATCTGCCTCACCGCCTTTTACGATCCTTCCATCCTCTATGCGGATGATGCGGTCAGCCATCTGCGCGATCTCCTCATTGTGTGTGATCATGACTATGGTCTGTCCGAATTTCTCACCGGTCACCTTCAGCAGGCCGAGCACATCCTGGCTGGTGCGTGAGTCCAGATTTCCCGTAGGCTCATCGGCCAGAATAATGGCTGGTTTTGTGGCCAGTGCTCTGGCAATGGCCACTCTCTGCTGCTGTCCGCCGGAGAGCTGGCTGGGCAGACTGTTCAATTTGGATCCCAGCCCCAGCACCTCCACGACTTGGTTGACATAACTTTTATCCACATCATTTCCGTCAAGTTCAATAGGCAGCACAATATTCTCGTACACATTCAGGACAGGCACCAGATTATAACTCTGAAAAATGAATCCGATCTTACGCCTGCGAAAGATGCACAACGCATCCTCCTTTAGCTTTGAAATGTCCTTGTCATCCACGCAGACCCTTCCGGCTGACGGACGGTCCAGGCCTCCCAGCATATGCAGCAGGGTTGACTTTCCGCTTCCGCTGGTTCCCACCACGGCAAGGAATTCTCCACGCTCCACTGATATATAAACCCCGTCCAGAGCCTTCACAAGATTTTCTCCGGTACCGTAATATTTTCTGAGTCCCTCTGTTTTCAATACTTCCATATCTTCACCTTTCTGCCGCCCGTGTATACTGTAACTGTATATGTAGGACAGCCAAGCATTCTGTTTTCTTCACTGTCCTTATCCTATCATTTTATTCTTACCACATTATTTCGGAAATCTAACACTTGTGAAAGAATTCATCCCCGCATTTCCCAAAAACCAAAAACAATCTTCATTCTCCTATTGCCTTTCAGGCAAAAATGTAGTATGCTAACACTATAAAGTCTTAATAAATTTTTTATGGAAATAAAATATTTGAGAAGTTTATATAGGCTCATAATTGGTTGAGCGTCTCTACCAGCTACCGTAATAGCTGCCTATAAATTTCCGCATGAAGAATTGTGCCGGAAATCAGCAGTTTATCACCGGTAGTATTTTTTACGGAATTTTTTAGGGAAAGGAGGCAGACAACACAAAAATTCCCCGGCGGCAGTTCATCCATAAAAAATAACATTAGCTCGTATTATGAGTGGAGGCAGGAGGAAAATTTATGAGTTTTGAAAAAATATTTCATTTAAAAGAAAATCACACAGACGTTAAAACTGAGATTCTGGCTGGTGTCACCACATTTATGACCATGGCATACATCCTTGCCGTTAATCCCAACATCCTTTCAGAATCCGGCATGGACCGGGGTGCAGTCTTTACAGCCACTGCCCTGGCATCCTTTATCGCTACCTGCTTAATGGCAGCGCTGTCCAACTATCCCTTTGTACTGGCTCCCGGCATGGGGCTGAACGCCTATTTTACCTATACGGTTGTCATGGGCATGGGATTTTCCTGGCAGATGGCTCTGAGTGCAGTATTTGTGGAAGGTATTATTTTTATCATACTTTCACTTACCAATGTGCGTGAGGCGATATTCAACGCCATACCCATGAATCTGAAACACGCGGTATCCGTGGGCATCGGCCTGTTCATTGCATTCATCGGGCTCCAAAATGCCAAGATCGTTGTGGATTCCTCAACACTGGTCACCCTGTTTTCCTTTAAGGGTTCCATTGAGAACGGTACGTTTAATTCAGAAGGCATAACCGTTCTGCTGGCTCTTATCGGTCTTTTGATCACAGCCATACTTCTTGTTAAAAATGTAAAAGGAAATATTCTTTGGGGCATCCTGGGCACCTGGATCCTGGGCATCATCTGTCAGTTTGCAGGCCTTTATGTTCCTAACCCGGAGGCCGGCTTCTACAGCCTTCTCCCGGATTTCTCCAACGGTATTTCCATTCCAAGCATAGCGCCTACTTTTATGCATATGGACTTTTCAAGAGTATTCACCATGGATTTTGTTGTCATTATGTTCGCATTCCTGTTCGTGGATATGTTTGATACCCTGGGAACCCTCATCGGTGTGGCTTCCAAAGCCGACATGCTGGATGAGAACGGAAAGCTTCCCAAGATCAAAGGCGCTCTCATGGCAGACGCTGTAGGTACTGCTGCAGGCGCAGCTCTTGGTACCTCCACAACCACTACCTTCGTGGAAAGCGCATCCGGCGTGGCAGAAGGCGGACGTACAGGACTGACCGGACTGACTGCGGCTCTCTTATTTGGCCTCTCTCTGTTCCTGTCACCTATCTTTCTGGCTATTCCGTCCTTTGCGACGGCACCTGCACTGATCATTGTGGGATTCCTGATGCTGACATCCATAACCAAAATTAATTTTGGGGATTACACAGAGGCCATCCCGGCATTTATCTGCATCATTGCAATGCCGTTTATGTACAGTATCTCCGAAGGGATCTCCTTTGGTGTTATTTCCTACGTGGTCATCAATCTGGTAACCGGAAATGCAAAGAATAAAAAGATCAGTCTTCTGATGTATATACTGGCTGTGCTGTTTATCTTAAAATATATTCTGATATAACCGCAGCATACGGAAAAACAGCCGTTCCCCGGAATGCCCGGGAGGAAAACTACCCCCATTGTTTCCCTCCCGGGCATTTCTTACATCCTGCCGCGCTGAAGATAAAGAAAAAATTCAGAGCCTTTGCCCGGAGCTGATTTCACCTTTATATATCCGTTCTGCTTTCTCAGGATCTCCCTGGTCAGATAGAGTCCGATCCCCACACCATCCTCCTGCTGTACAGACTCCGCCCTGTAAAAACGTCCAAATATCCTGGCTGTATCCTCCTCCGGGATACCTATTCCCTCATCTCTCACGCTGACTGCTGCGTAAAGCTCATATTCTGTGACCGAGAGGATAACCTTTCCTCCCCTGGGTGAGTATTTCACCGCATTGTCCAGCACATTGCAGACCGCCTCTTTTGTCCACTTAAAATCGTAAAATGCCGTAATGTTATCCACACAGTTGTTGATGATCTGTATCTGTTTCTTCTCTGCCTTGGGCGTCACATCCCCGATACTCTCTTCAAGCAGCTTCTGCAGTCCCTGTTCTTCCGGCTGAACTGCCAGAATATTGCTTTCAAGTCTGGACATTTTCGTCAGAGACTGTATGAGAAACTCCAGTTTATCAGCCTGCCTGGATATTTCCTCCGCCATCCTGATCTCCTGCTGTCTTTCCGACGTATTCTCCTCCCCACAGAGTCTCTCCTTCAGAAGCTCCGTATAGAGCTTGATGTTTGCCACAGGAGTTTTTGTCTGATGGGAGATATCTGATACCAGACTTTTTACATTCTCTTTCTCCCTCTCCAACTGCTCCTTTGACAGCGCAGAGGTACTCAGAAACCGCTTCCACTTTGTCTCCACCCTGGATAACTCCGACTCGTCGTAGTCGGATTCCCGGAAATTCCCCTGAAGAGCTGCATCCAGCATTTCCTCCACTTTTCTTGCCTCTCTACTTCTCAGCATAACCCGTCTCTCCTGTCCTCTCACGCCTCCAGACATATCCCTGCCCGTATACGGTCTGTATATAAGTGATGCCTTTTCTCTTGTCCTCCAGCTTGCCCCGCAGCCTGTTCACTGTGACGGACAGCGCATTCTCATCCACATACTCCGCACCGTCGGTCCAGAGCCTGTCCACAAGTACAGAGCGTGTCAGCACTCTTCCTTCGTTTTCCAAAAACAGTCTGAGCAGCCTCTGTTCATTTTTGCTGAGGGATATCTCCTGTCCGTTCTTTTCAAAGGTTAGTCCTGCAAAGTCTAAGATAAAACCGTCAAACTCATATCTCTCCCGCTGTGCCTTGGCCTGCCTGCGAAAAAGCGCCCGGATCCTCGCCCGGAGAACTGCCAGGCTGAAGGGTTTCGTCATATAGTCATCAGCCCCCAGGCTCAGTCCCATAACCTCATCCATCTCCATATCATTGGCGGTGAGCATAAGGACGGGGGTATCCGCACGGCTCCGTACCCATTTCAGATAATCATATCCGCTCCCATCAGGCAGATTAATATCCAGAATGATCAAATCCGGTCTCTTCTCCTCATATACCTTCTCTGCATTTCTCACGCCTGTGCACTGCACAAATTCTGTATCTTTTTCTCCAAGAGCCAGTACGATCCCGTCACTCAGCGCCCTGTCATCCTCTACAATCTGAATCAGCATAATCTTGTCTCCTTTGGCTCTATTTTAATACACTTTGGCTTTCGGAACAATGTTATATAAAAAAAGAACGGAACAGGTTCTCCCCATTCCGCTCTTGCTCGAATATTTTAGTAAAATGTCTGATTTCCAATAGTCAGGCCACTTCCTCCGCCAGCGTGGAAAAAGAGGCGGCCTCCGATGGTATTTGCTCCGGCGAAGACATCCTGAGCGGCTGCATAACATGCCTCACTTGCTCCCCGTGAGAGTACGCTTGACAGTTTACCCGTCCATGTGGGTTCAAACTGGCCGCTCTGGTAGATGACTTCTGATAATGTATTTGGAAACTCCCCGCTTCTGATGCGGTTCATGATAACAGCTCCGACACCAATCTTTCCTTCATAAGATTCACCGCCGGCTTCACATTCAATGATAGCTGCCATCAGATCAAGATCTGATGTTGAGACGGATACCTGCTGTGCTGTCTCCTGTGTGCTGACCGCCTCTGTTTCCTGTGCTGCCTGTCCCTGCTCCGTCTGTACTGCCTGAGCAGATGCCTGTGCGGATCGGGCTGCTTCTGCAGCCAATGCTGCTGCCGCTTCTGCCTCTGCATCCACGGTTACAGCCTCAACAGAGATATCCCCTGCGCCGTACATAGCTTCATATAAATTCCTGGCTTCATCACCGGAAACCACCAAATCTTCTCTTATATATCCGTTGACCTCCCCAGAAGTCACCTGCAGCCATCCCTCATCATTTCCGACTACAGTGGCCACTGCTCCGGAAGGAAGTCTGCCTACACACTGGCTGCTCACATCTGCCCCTTCACGGATATTGGCATATGTAAGAACATTTGCCGCGACCTTATGGCTCCAACTGTCATCCTGTGTATCCTCAGCCTGTGCTTCTTCATTTTCCGCAGTCTCCGCGTCCTGGCTGTCCGCTGCATCCTGAACGTCAGTATCCGCATTAGCTTCTTCCTCTGTCTGTTCTGCTTCCTGTATCACTTCTATATTCTGATCATCTTCCGTAACATCTGCTGCCATTGCCGGAACCGCCATCATGACTGTCATAACACCTGCAGTTCCCATACAGCATAAAATACGTCGCATTCTTTCTTTCATAAAAAAAGGCCTCCTATAAGTCCATTTGTTTTTATTTGTTACAAATTTATTAATTTTTGTTACGGACTTATTGTATCAAGATTACATTTTATTGTCAAGCGGGTAATTTTTGTAACAATTTGTAGATATTTACAGAAAGCCTATCATTTTTTGATGCATTGGAGCGATATATTGCTTGTACTGAAAAATATACATATTAATTATAAAAAAAAGACTCTAATGAAAACGGATCTATCCGCATTCACAGAATCTTTTTTTGATCAGCTCCTCAGGAGCTGTCTTCTCTGTCTTGACGCCTCATACATGAGTATCCCCGCAGCCATGGCTGCATTCAGGGATTCCACCTGTCCCATCATGGGTATTTTTATGAGGCAGTCTGCCCGGCCGGACAGATCATCAGACAAGCCGTTTCCCTCATTTCCTATAAAGAAAGCAGCCTTTCCTCCCAAATTCTCCTGGTCGTAAAAATGCGCCCCCTGCAGATGCGCCGCATATGTCCGCACGCCCTGTCTCTTCAGTTCCGGAAGGATATCTAAAATGCTGTCCACTGTAAGCACAGGTACCCGGTACACAGAGCCCATTGTAGAACGGATCACTTTGGGATTGTACAAGTCTACGCAGTTTTTATTCAGGATCACGCCGGATACCCCTGCACCCTCACCAGTACGCAGGATGGTTCCCAGATTGCCCGGGTCCTGCAGATCCTCCAGTATCATGAGCAGAGGCTCCTGCCCATCCTCTGTCTCCAGCATGGAAGAGAGCGGAGTATTTATCTGTCTGACAAGGCAGAGGATTCCCTGGGGAGTCACCGTATCGGAAAGGGAGCGGAATATCTTATCCTCCACTTCCTCCATCTCCGGACTTCCCGGCCCGAATCCTTTTTCCTCCAGAATGGTACGGTTGTCCTTTGACTCCAAAAACGAGACAGAGGCATATACCCTATGTATCCTCTCTTTTGGTGCCTCCCTGAACATCTTGATCCCTTCCACCACAAAAAGCCCGCTTTCCCGGCGGGCCTTGGCTTTTTTCATGAGCTGCTGTATGTGCTTTATCTGTGAATTTGACATGCTTGTGATCATATAGAATACCTCAATCCCGATAGTTGGTCTCGCTGAGCCTGGAGAGGATTTCGTTTTTCCCCACAATTCCCAAGGTCTGTCCTGTTCTCAGCGGTTCCTTTGGATTCATCTCAATGGTGACGTTCTCCCCTTCTTTCACGGCAATCACATTGATGCCGTAGCGTCCCCGCAGGTCCAGCTCGATCAGGCTTTTCCCCACCCACACGTCAGGCACATGCATTTCCACCATGCTGACTTCGTCTGAAAGCTCAAAGAAATCCTTAAATCTGCCTGAAATGAAATTCTTGGCAACACGCACACCGGTATTATATTCGGGAAAAATCACCTCATCCGCACCGATCTTCTTCAAAATATGCCCGTGAAGTACGCCGTTTGCCTTTACCAGCACATAGGATACCCCTGCTTCCTTTGCGTAAAGAGTGGCTATAATGCTGGCCTCCATATGGTCGGAAATACCGATGACGGCCACATCCACATTGGAAAAATCCAGGGACTCCATCACCCCCGGCTCTGTCACATCCGCGCACAGAGGATAGGATGCGTAGGGGGCGATGGCCTGCACCCTTTCATTATCCCCGTCCACCGCCAGAACCTCATATCCGGCCTTTGCCAGCGTCTCCGCCACAGCATAGCCGAACTTTCCCAGACCAATGACTGCAAATGTTTTTTTCTTCATATTCTCATTCTCCTAGCCGATAAATATTTTCTGGTCCGGCAGATGCATACCCGAAGGTTTTTTCTCGCCGTGGATGGTAAGTGCTGTCGCCAGAGTCGTGGGACCGATGCGCCCAATATACATAGTCAAAATAATGATCAGCTTGCCCGCCGCAGGCAGTATGGGGGTAAGCCCTCTTGTCAGCCCCACCGTGGCCCCCGCTGAAGTCACCTCATACAGGATATTGATCAGATACGCGCCTTCCGCCATACCTTCCGTGACAATGGCCAGTGCCACCGTGGAGGTGAGCACCACCCCAAGCCCCAGCATGACCACTACCCAGGCTGTCCTGATGTTGGTCTCAGGGATCCTTCTGTTGAACACCTCTGTATCTTCCTTGCCCTTGAAAAAGGAGGAACCGGTCAGCAGCAAGGCTGCGACTGTTGTGGTCTTCACGCCGCCTGCTGTTCCCAGAGGGGAGCCTCCAATGAACATGAGGATCATGCAGATCATAGCAGAAGCCTCATGGAGATTTTCCTGGGGGATCGTAAAGAATCCCGCAGTCCTGCAGGTCACGGACTGGAAGAGCGCAGCCATACATTTTTCCCAAAAAGGCATGTTCCCAAGGGTTCCCGGGTTTCTGTGTTCCAGCGCCAGGATCAGGACTGCACCGCCAAAGATCAGGATACCGGTAGCTGTAAGCGCGATCTTCGTGTTCAGCTCCAAAGCCCTCACAGACTGCCTGAATCCCATCTCCCTGCGCAGCAGCCGTTTCATAAGCTTTATCAGATCCCACCAGACCAGGTATCCGATGCCGCCCAGCACAATGAGAGCTATTGTGGTAAAGTTCACCAGGGGATTCCCCGCGTAATCCGCAAGGCTGTTGTCACCGATGATATCCATTCCCGCGTTACAGAAGGCAGAAACTGCATTGAACAGGGAAATCTCCAGTCCTCTGCGCAGCCCATACTCGGGTACAAACTGAAAGGAATAGAAGATCATCCCCACACCTTCCACCAGCAGAGTCCCCGTCACGATCTTACGCACAAGTGCTATAAGCCCCTTCAGGGTATCCAGATTGTAGGATTCCTGTATAAGCCGTCTGTTGCGTATGCTCACACGCTTTCCCATTGCCAGGACCACTAGGGTTCCGCAGGTTATGACACCGAATCCCCCAAGCTGGATCAGAAACAGGATAACAAGATGTCCGAACCCGGACCACGCCCCATAGGTGGACTGTGTCACCAGTCCGGTCACACAGATAGAAGTGGTGGACGTAAAAAGGGCATCGATGAATTTAATCTGATGCCCCGGTGCCCACGCGATGGGAAGGGAAAGCAGCAATGCTCCCAGCAGGATAATGGCTGCAAATCCCAGCGCGATGATTTGTGCAGTTTTAAATTTTGTCTTACTGACATGCATCTTTCTCATATACACACCTTACCTCTGTCCCTGTATCCGGACAGATAATAAATTTATACGTTCTTGCTGTAGTTGTGTGACAGAGAATAGCTGATCTCAAACTGGTAATCCGGAATGGTTTTCTTCATAGCCAGTGCCTCATTGATGTCAAAATCCACATACTCGCCATTCTTGTATCCGATAACTCTCTTGGTCTTGCCTTCCAGAAGGACATCCACTGCTTTTGCACCCATAATAGATGCATATACACGGTCCTTACATGTGGGGCTTCCGCCTCGCTGCATGTGGCCCAGGATGGTTGCCCTTGTCTCAATACCTGTGGCAGCCTCGATACGCTTTGCCATAGCCTCTGAGTGTCCGATACCCTCAGCGTTGATGATGATATGATGCTTTTTGCCTTTCTTACGGTTATCAATAATATTATTGATGATCTGCTGCTCATCGTAGTCATACTTTTCCGGAAGCAGGACATCCTCCGCACCGTTGGCAATACCGCACCACAGCGCCAGGTATCCGGCATTTCTTCCCATAACTTCGATGATGCTGACACGCTCATGGGAGGTAGAGGTATCACGTACTTTGTCAATGGCTTCCATAGCCGTATTCACAGCAGTGTCAAATCCAATGGTATACTCTGTACATGCAATATCCAGATCAATGGTTCCCGGTACGCCTACTGCGTTGATCCCCAGATTGGCAAGCTTCTGTGCACCGGCAAAGGAACCGTCACCGCCGATAACTACAAGGCCGTCGATCCCGTGCTTTTTACACACTTCGGCACCGCGTCTCTGTCCTTCCTCTGTACGGAATTCTGCACAGCGTGCCGTATAGAGAATGGTACCGCCTCTCTGGATGGTATCGGAAACGTCCACGGCTGTCAAATCAATTATCTCTTCGTTCAGTAGTCCGTTATATCCTTTTAAAACACCTTTCATGTTAATGCCGCGGCTCAGGCCTCGTCTTACAACTGCACGGATGGCAGCATTCATTCCTGGGGCATCTCCACCGCTGGTTAAAACACCGATTGTCTTAATTTCTTTATTCGCAGCCATTTTTCTCCTCCATTACTGTAAATTCAAATATTCCCTCTTGACCTCTAATCTTCCTTATTTTAATGCATTTTGGTGAGTTTTTCAATACTCTTTTCCACAACTTTTACGTTGTCAGAACCGTACTTTTCGTACAGTTTGCCAAGAAGTTCCCCATTTATCTTTACATTCCTGGACGGGCCGAGCCTTTTCACTGCCTTGGGAGAACGAATATACACCACCACAGAGTCTCTTCCGTCTGAGTCACTCAAATCCTGATAAAACCCTTCCTCTTTCGACAAAAATTCTTCTTTTGTGGCAAACTGCACCCACAATTCACTGGGCACATCGTCAAAGGAACGTATATTCTCACAGATCAGTTTGCTGGCCTTTTCATCCTCCGCAGACACTCTTCCCTGGATAAATACTTTGTCGTCCACCTCCATGAGCTGGGCATTCTTCTCGTAATCCCTGGGAAATACCACAATTTCCACAGTTCCCACCAAATCCTCCACAGTGAGGAACGCCATAACCTTATTAGTCTTGGTGTATTTTATGGTCTTGCCTGTGATCATGCCGCCCACAGTGACTTTTGAGTTATCTATAACTCTGGGCATTCCGGTCTCATCGTCTGGCAGAAAGTCCGTGGTGACTGCTGTTATATTGTTTCTCCATCTCTGTTCATATTCTTCCAGAGGATGACCACTGATATACACACCCAGCACTTCTTTTTCAAATGCAAGCTTGGCTTCCTTTGGATACTCCTCCACATCCGGCATACGGATCTCGTAGGCTTCCTTTTCCTCCTCGGAAACCAAATCAAAAAGACTCATCTGCCCTGTCATGGCAGTCTTCTTTTCCTGGTTCACCGCATCCAGTATCTGTACATAGACCATCATTTTCTGTCGCCTGTTGCCGGGAATCCCGTCAAAGGCCCCTGCCTTGATAAAATTCTCTATGGTCCGTTTATTGATATCCCGCCCGGACATGCGCTCTATGAAATCCCGGAGTGTCTTGAACCCGCCCCTTAAATTCCGCTCCTCCACAAGCCCCTCAATGACAGGTTTGCCAATGCTCTTTATGGCAGAAAGTCCGTAGCGTATGGAACCGCCGTCCACAGAGAAGGAGCTCTCCCCTTTGTTGATGTCAGGGGGAAGGATGGCAATGCCCATTCTTCTGCTGGAAAGGATATATTCTGATACTTTGGAGGGATTGTCAATGACAGATGTCATGAGGGCTGCCATGAATTCCACCGGATAGTAATATTTTAAAAATGCAGTCTGGTAGGCCACAACCGCGTAAGCCGCAGCATGTGATTTGTTGAAGGCGTACTTTGCAAAATCTGTCATGTCGTCAAAGATCTTGTTTGCCACCTTTTCACTGATTCCCCTGTTGATGCAGCCCGGAACCCCTTCCTCCTCGTTGCCGTAGACAAAGTTCTTCCGCTCTTTTTCCATGACGGCTGCCTTCTTCTTACTCATGGCACGGCGCACCATGTCACTTCTTCCGAGTGTATAGCCTCCCAGGTTCCGCACGATCTGCATAACCTGTTCCTGATATACGATACAGCCGTAGGTCGCGTCCAGAATAGGCTCCAGCTCGGGACAGTCGTAGGTAATGCTGTCCGGATTGTTCTTTCCTCTGATATACTGGGGAATAAAATCCATGGGCCCCGGACGGTAGAGAGAGATTCCGGCAATGACATCCTCCAGATTGCCCGGCTTCAGCTCCTTCATAAAGCTTGTCATACCGCCGCTTTCAAGCTGGAACACACCTTCCGTCTTGCCTGCCCCCAGCATGGCGTATACTTTCTTGTCATCATAGTCAATCTTGTCCATATCCAGAGCGATACCCTTGTCCCGCTCCACCAGTTTTGCCGCGTTCTGGATCACCGTCAGTGTGCGCAGGCCTAGAAAGTCCATCTTCAGAAGTCCCAGCTCCTCCAGGGTAGTCATGGTAAACTGGGTGACCAGAGAACCGTCTGACGCCCTGGACAGAGGTACATATTCCACCACCGGCTTCTGGCTGATCACCACACCTGCGGCGTGCATGGAGGTATGTCTTGGAAGTCCCTCCAGTCTTTTACTCATGTCTATGAGCTTTTTCACCGTATCGTCTGACTCATAAAGATTTCTCAGCTCAGGATTCATCTTCATAGCCTTGTCTATGGTGATATTCAGTTCTGTAGGGATCATCTTGGCGATCAGATCACACTGAGCATAAGGAAGATCCATAACTCTGCCCACATCGCGGATCACACCCCTTGCAGCCATGGTACCGAATGTTACGATCTGGACTACCCGGTCTTTGCCGTACTTTTCCACCACATAGTCAATGACCTCCTGCCTTCTCTCGAAGCAGAAATCCACGTCGATATCGGGCATGGATACACGTTCCGGGTTCAGGAAACGCTCAAAGAGCAGATTATATTTGATGGGGTCCAGTTTTGTGATCCCAAGGGTATAGGATACAAGACTTCCCGCGGCGGAACCACGTCCCGGCCCTACGATAATGTCATGGTCCCTGGCATACCGGATAAAATCCCAGACGATCAGGAAATAATCCACATATCCCATGTTTTTAATGACGTTAAGCTCATAATTCAGGCGCTCCTCCAGTTCCCCCATATCCCCGCTGTACCGCTCTGCAAGTCCGTCGAAGCACAGCTTGTTCAGATATTCCCATGCGGTATAGCCTTCCGGCACATCGAATTTCGGAAGCTTTGTCACGCCGAATTCAATTTCCACATTACAGCGTTCTGCTATCTTGTGGGTATTTTCCAGAGCCTGGGGAGCATAGGGAAACAGAGCCACCATTTCTTCTACGGATTTCACGTAGTATTGGCCGCCCTCGTAGCGCATCCTGTCCTCATCCTGGAGCCGTTTCCCGGTCTGCACGCACAGCAGAATGTCATGGGCTTCGGCGTCCGTGCTGTAGGTATAATGGATATCATTGGTGGCCACCAGTTCTATCCCTGTCTCCCGGCTCATACGCACAAGCTGCTGGTTCACCCTGTGCTGTTCCGGTATTCCATGGTCCTGCAGTTCCAGAAAGAAATTTCCTTTTCCGAAAATCTCCTCATAGCGCAGCGCCGCCTTTTTTGACTCCTCATAAAAACCTTTTGTTATACTTCTTGCAACTTCTCCTGCAAGACATGCACTTAATGCAATAATTCCTTCATGATATTTCTCCAGAATCTCCAGATCCACACGCGGCTTGTAATAAAAACCATCCACAAATCCGGCGGATACAATTTTCATTAGATTCTGATAGCCCTCCTGGTTTTCCGCCAAAAGTACCAGGTGATAATAACGGTCCTCTTCTCTGCCAATCTCCTTGTCAAACCGGGAACCGGGCGCCACATAGACCTCACATCCCAGAATGGGCTTGATCCCCGCAGCTTTTGCCGCCCTATAAAAATCTATGCAGCCAAACATGACACCGTGGTCCGTTATGGCTGCACAATCCATTCCCAGTTCTTTTACTCTGGCTACATATTCATTTATTTTATTAGAACCGTCCAACAGGCTGTACTCTGTATGTACATGCAAATGTGTAAACTCCACGACTGTTCTCCTCTGTTTTACTGTTCCTGTATGGTGTCTATTCTTCTTTATTCTTTACTTTGCGAAGCAGCACATTGTACCACTTGTTTTTATTGTCTTCTCCGCGGGCATCACTGGTCTTCCAGATATCCAGCACTTTGATATTCGGGATCGGATCCAGAAGGTTATCCAGGGAATCCCTGCTGTAATCATAGTAATAGCGTCCGTTGTATCTGCCGTTCCTGTCGCCTTTGCGCACAGAAAAATACAGAATTCCGTCGTCTTTCAGTGCATTGAGGATTTTCTGCATCACTTCCTGGATTTTGTCCGGTGGAAAATGGCCTAAAACGGCGCACGCCCAGATACCATGGAACACATCGTCAAATTCCATGTCTTCCACGCGCAGATGCAGGATATCCCGCCCCGTATGGATCTCTGCCAGTTCACACATTCTGGCGGAGCCGTCCATTGCGGTCACGCTGAATCCTTCGTCTTCGAGAAACAAGGTGTCTCTTCCCGACCCACAGCCCAAATCAAGAACTTCCGCATTCTCCGGCAGCAAGTCCATAAAACGCTCAAGCTGCTCCTCCATGCTCAGATCTACAGTTTCTTCATAATAAGGTACCGCGTATCGGTCATAATAATCTATCGAGTCCACTTATTTTCCTCCTTCTGGACAAGTACAAAAAAGAATTTAATAAATTGATTTACGGTACAAGTATATCATACCTTTTCCTATTCGTGAAGCATCTAACGTATATAAATTTTATGGTTTTTCAGTTCTATTTTCTCTTCCTTCAGCAAATGTCCCACTGCACGTTTGAACGCATTCTTGCTCAGGCCGAATTCCCTCTGGATAATTTCCGGGGAAGCTTTATCATCAAAAGGCAGAACACCTTCAAAATCCTGTATGATCTCGTATACGCTCTGGGCGTCCTCATGGAGCTGGATATGGGCCTTCTGCTTTGCGCTGAGGTTCAATTTTCCATCCTCACGCACCTGTGTGACACGGAATGTCAGCTCCTCACCCACCTTATAGCTGCCCTGGGCCTCCTGTTTTGGTATCAGACCGGAATACTGCCCGTCCACAGCCACGAACACGCCAAAATTGTCACTCTGCTCATATACCACGCCTGTCACCATATCCCCTACAATATAGGGAGAATTGGTCTTCAGATAGTGGTATACCTTCATGGTGGCGCACAGACGGCTGCTCTTGTCAATATAGAGGGATACCAGAACTTCCTCCCCCTCGTGAACCTTCTTTGTCTGTTCTTTATATGGAAGAAACAGGTCTTTTTCCAGTCCCCAGTCCAGAAACGCGCCGATCTTTGTCACCTGGGCAACCTTCAAAAAACCCACCTGATTTATCATAAGTCCCGGAGTTCTGGTGGTTGCGATCAGGCGGTCAGAGGAATCCTTGTAGAGGAATACCTCCATCATGTCACCTTCTCCGGTGCCCTCCGGTACTTCTTTGCCCGGAAGCAGCACTCTGTCCGTCTCCCCTGCATCCTGTCTGTCTCCCAGATATACACCAAAATCCACAGTTTTCACAACAACCAGTTTCTGTTTTTTACCTAATTCCATTCTTTCTTCTCCTTTAATTCCACAACCGCATAGGGTTCTCCGTTCTCGCCGCAGAGAGCCACTGTACAGATTCCCTGCTCACTTTTCACCTTTGGTACTATAATATCCCCAAGCACTGCCTGTCCCTTATACTCCGCCCGCATCTGATGCACACAGAAGCCGGCAGGCACATATTCTTCCGCCATGGCCACATACTGTCCGTTGTTCACATGGTGGTTCGTATCCAGATGATGGGGACGGACCGGAAAACTTTCGTATTCCACAAAAGCCTCAGGCATCTTGATCTTTCTGGGGGCGTATTCCATTGGGTACTTCTCCTCCAGTGAGTACGCTGCCACCTGCTGTTCTGACACATTGACGGGCATGCCGCTCTCCAGATCCAGATAGGTCCACAGGGAATTGGCGTAAGCTACTGTGGCGCCCTTCTCATCCTCCATGGTAAAATTCCTGCTGCCCAGAAACCGCTTAAAGGCATAGGGCCAGGTGGTGATCCTGATCTTCTCACAGAGCTTCGGATACCGCTCCACGATTATCTGCCATGAGGACAGGACCCATACCTGATTTTTTTCCTGAAGATAATCAATCCCCACACCTGCGTGTTCCGAATGAAAGGTGCTGCAGTCCTGAAAATAATTGATGACAGAATTCAGAGTCAGACTCCTGTCCTCCCCTATTTCACTGTAGCGCACATAGCTTTCAAAAGAATATTTCATTTCATGCCTCCCAGGTACAAAATCTCTGTACCGAACGATTTTCCTGTATACCAAAATATCCCAGACATTTTCGTCTGGGATATTGATTCTTAGCTGGGCTACAAGGATTCGAACCTTGAAATGACGGAGTCAGAGTCCGTTGCCTTACCATTTGGCGATAGCCCATTGTTTCACAACAAAATGAATTATAAAGTATATCTCAAAAAAAATCAAGTCCTTTTTTTAATTTTTTTCAAAAAATTTTTCCAGGCCCTGATACTAAAATATTTTCGGGTTTCAAACCCTGTCCTTCTGTCGGTTCCACCGTCCCGGAAGGCTCCGGCAAGTTCTTATCCTGCCGGTGTTCTTTCGGGACAGTTAAAATCAAACTGTCTTACACTTTAAAGCCGCTCTGTCAGTTGTGCGTGTTTTTCTTCATATCCTGGTTTTCCCAAAAGCGCGAACATGTTGCTCTTATAGCTCTCCACCCCGGGCTGGTTAAAAGGATTCACTCCCAGTATATAGCCGCTGATACCGCAGGCAAACTCAAAGAAATAGAATAACTGCCCAAGATAAAACTCATTTTGTTCCGGTATATTCACACGCAGATTTGGTACATTGCCGTCGGTATGAGCTAAGGCAGTGCCGTTCATGGCACTCTTGTTGATAAAATCAACCGTTTTTCCGGCAAGATAATTCAGTCCGTCCAAATCCGTCTTTTCTTCCCTGATCACCAGATCCTCTCTGGGAGTCTCCACATTCAGGACTGTCTCGAACATGATCCTGGCGCCATCCTGAATAAACTGTCCCATGGAATGAAGGTCTGTGGTCAGATCCACAGAGGCCGGCATGAGGCCTTTCTGGTCTTTGCCCTCACTCTCCCCGTAAAGCTGTTTCCACCATTCAGACACATAGTGGACACTGGGTTCATAATTAGCCAGAAGTTCTACGGATTTGCCTTTTCTCAGAAGAATGTTGCGGACTGCGGCGTAAAGGAGTGCATCATTTTTTTCAAAGGGAAGATTCAGGGCATTCTCTCTACCGCAGGCAGCTCCCTCCATGAGCTTCTCAAGATCCGCCCCACTGACAGCAATGGGAAGCAGTCCTACTGCGGTCAGCACTGAGAAACGGCCTCCCACATCATCCGGTACCACAAAGGTTTCATAGCCCTCCTCTGCCGCAAGGCTCTTTAAGGCTCCCCGGGACTTGTCTGTGGTGGCATAGATTCTCCCTGCCGCCTCTTTCCTTCCATATTTGTTCTCCAGCATTTCCTTAAACACGCGGAAAGCAATTGCGGGTTCTGTGGTGGTTCCCGACTTGGATATCACATTGACGGAAAAGTCCCTGCTGCCTATCACATCAATAAGCCCTTTGAGGTAGGTGCTGCTGATATTATTGCCTGCAAAGTAAATCTCCGGGGTTTTTCTTTGTTCCCTGCTGATGTTGTTATAAAACCCGTGCCTTAAAAATTCAATGGCTGCCCTGGCACCCAGGTAAGAACCTCCGATACCAATCACCACCAGCACCTCTGAATCAGACCGGATCTTTTCAGCCGCTTTCCTGATCTTTGAAAATTCTTCTCTGTCATATTCCACAGGGAGATCTATCCATCCGAGAAAATCACTGCCCTCCCCGCTCTTTGACACCAGCTTTGCCTTGGCATGCTCTGCGGTCTCTTTCATGTACTCTACTTCGTGGGTACTGATAAAGCCTGCCGCTTTTGAGTAGTCAAATGACACCTTATTCTCCATACGTTTACTCCTTTCCCGATATCCCGCCCGGCTGCTGTCAAAACATCGGCTCTGTGCGGCAGCTCCCGCATTGACCGTCTTATTTATGTCACTGCCGGGTGGGTCACTCCACAGTTACTGTTTATTTACAATATTCACAGGACTGCCTTCCAGAAAGGCTTTGATATTATCGGCAGTAATGTCCATAATACGCTGGCGTGATGCCTGCGCCGCCCAGGAAATATGGGGTGTGATAAAGCAGTTCTTTGCTTTCAGCAGCGGGTTGTCACCTTTGATCGGCTCTGTGGATACTACATCCAGGCCTGCCGCATATATTTTTCCGCTGTTCAATGCATCTGCCAGATCCTGTTCCACTACCAATTGTCCCCGGCTGTTGTTTATCAGAATGACGCCGTCTTTCATTTTTGCAATATTTTCCTTGTTTATAATGCCTTCTGTTTCAGGGAAAAGCGGGCAGTGCAGGAAGATCACATCCGCCTGGGCAAACAGGGTATCTAAATCCACATACTCTGCTAGCTTTTTGCCTGCTTCGCTCTGGTAAGCGTCATAGGCAAGCACTTTCATGTCCATGGCCTGAAGAATTTTAGCGGTGGCCTGGCCGATCCTTCCCAATCCGATGATCCCGGCTGTCTTGCCGTAAAGCTCTATCATGGGGTAGTCCCAATAACACCAGTCCGCATTGTTCTCCCATCTTCCCTCTGCCACTGTCTGCGCATGGTGTCCATAGTGGGAGCAGATTTCCAGCAGCAGTCCTACTGCATACTGGCCGACGATCTGAGTCCCATAGGTAGGTACATTTGCTACGGGAATTCCCTTTTCCCTGGCATACTCACAGTCAACCACATTATAGCCTGTAGCCAGCACAGCGATCAGCTTTATATTGGGGCATTTATCAATTGTTTCTCTGGTAATGGGGGTTTTGTTCATCACTACGATTTCAGCATTTCCAATCCTCTCGGCAATGAGAGGGGAATCCACATAGGAAGTACGGTCATAGACCGTAAGCTCCCCATACTGCTCCAAAGCTTCCCAGCTCAGATCGCCGGGGTTTTCCGTATATCCGTCTAACACTACTATTTTCATATCATTTCCTCCTCAATGGTTCCTCTGTCAGGTTCCGAATATGAGTCCCACAGGCACTGTAATAATGGATGGGAATATAATAAAGATACATAAGGCAACTGCAATAAGAATGATCCATGGCACGGAGGCCTTGATTATCTTCTCCAAGTCAAGCCCCGTAACATTCTGCGCCGCATAGAGGCATACACCAACCGGCGGGGTGATCAGTCCAAAGGACAGGGTGATCACCAGGAATACCACAAAGAACAGGGGAGACACTCCAACTGCCTGCACTGCAGGAAGAAGGATGGGTACCAGGATGAAAATTGCCGCTGTGGCATCCATGAACATTCCCACACAGATCAGGAACAGGTAAAGCACAAACATAATGACGATCCGGTTATCGGAAATACCGGTTATCATATTTGCCACTGCACTTGGCAGTCCATCCAGCTCGAAGATCAGAGAAGCCGGCTTTGCCGCAATCGCTACAAAGAGAATGGTTCCTGTAGAGCGGGCATTCTTGCAGATAATGCGGGGAATATCTCTCCATTTCAGGTTTTTATATACATAAACTGAGACCAGGATCGTATAAACAACGGCAATGGCTGCGCCCTCTGTAGGGGTGTAAAAACCTGTATACACGCCGCCCAGCAGAATGACCGGAGTCAGAAGCGCCGGAATAGCGCTTACGAATGCCTTGCCCAGACGTTTCCCCTCAAAAGGAGTACGGTCACCAATCTTGTGCTTCTTACAATAAAAGTAATTGTAGACCATAAATATCAGGCCGATGATGATTCCGGGGATCAGTCCTGCCAGCAGGGCCTGACCGATAGAAACATTAGCCGTAGCTGCCGCGTTGATCATCAGGATACTGGGCGGAATGACTGAAGCCAGCATGGAACCGGACAGGTTGATAGCTGTGGCATAATCCTTTGGATAGCCTTTCTTCTCCAGCGCGTTGATACTCATCTTGCCGATGGATGCAATGGCTGCCACAGAGGAGCCTGACATTCCCGCAAACAGCATATTAACCACAACAGATACATGACCCAGGCCTCCGAAGATCCAGCCCACCATGGACTCCGCCAGATCATAGATCTTATCCGCAACTCCGCCCTCATCCATTAGAGAGCCGCACAGAATAAACAGCGGAACCGCAACCATGATAAAGCTGTTCATAGAGGTAAACATCGACTGTGCCGCCATGGAAAGAGGCAGAGAGGACATTGTCACGATCGTAAACACAGATGCCGCGCCCAGTGAGATCGCAATGGGAACTCCCAGGAACATAAGCAGCAGGAAAACCACCAATAATGTAATACTCATCACCATCTGTTGTCACCTCTCCTTCTCTTCTGTTTCTTTTTCATTTTTTCTTTTCCCTGCTATCGCAATATTTCCATGATATTCCATGAAGCTCTGCAGGACGCCAATAATGCCAAGTACACCGGCAACCGGCTGGCAAATACCGATTATGTACATGGGAATCATCAGAGCTGTTCCCATTTCCTTCATCATGATCTGCTGGCGGACCACTTCCCAACCGTAAATTATCATAAAGACAAAAAATGCGGTTACGATCACTGCGTATAATATTTCACTGAACTTTCTCAGCCATTTTGGCCCCTTTGCCACAAACAGCGTGACACGGGAAGATTCCGCCTGGTTAAAGCCTGCCGCCAGCGCTACAAACATCATCCACAGAAAGAGATACCTGCTGGTTTCCTCTGTCCACGGAAAGGGATGTCCGATCACACGCCCTATGATCTGTACCAGAATCGTGAATATCATCCCAACTACCATAATGGCGAGAACCACATTCTCCACTCCGCCGATCACATCAAAGAATCTGGACAGGGCTGTTTTCTTTCGTTCCATAAGAACACCTCCACCATTTTCTTAGTTTTTACCGCAAAATTCTGTTGTAGCGTTGAAAAGCTCGTCATCCCCGATCAGTTCCTTGAACTTGTCGTAACAGGACTGGGATACTTTCACAAATTCCTGACGGTCTTCCTCAGAGATCTCATTGTACTCCATGCCGTTATCAAGCAGTGTCTGCAGGGCAGTCTCATCTTCTTTTTCCATGAAATCAACATTCCACTGCTGTACTTCCTCACCGGCTTTCGTGATGGCCTCCTGCTGTTTTTCAGATAAGCCGTCATAGACAGAGCTGTTGATCCCTACCAGCCAGGCATCTGCCATATGCTCTGTGCCGGAGATATATTTCTGTACCTCGTAGAACTTGTTAGAGAATGGAACATCCACCGGATTTTCCTGTCCGTCCAGAGTATTTAACTGAAGCGCATTGTAAACCTCACTGAAGTTCATAGGCGTCGTCACTGCACCGCAGGCTCCGAAGAACTCTACATACAGGGCATTATTGGGCACTCTGAGAACCATGCCCTTCAAATCTTCCGGTTTGTTCACAGGATTCTTGGAATTGGTGATCTTGCGGAAAGATCTGGTCCAGCTTCCCACAGTGGTGATCCCCATATCGGAAACACGGTTCATCAGTTCCTTTCCTGTGTCACTGTTTAAATAGTCCAGAAGCTGCTGCTGGTCGTCAAACATGTAAGGCACTGAGATAACATTGTATCCCGGTTCAAAGCTGGCGTACACACTGCTTGCCAGGATCAGCATCTGCAGAGAACCTGCGGAAAGCTGTTTGATGCCCGCTGCCGTGTCCCCGCCATAGAGGGAACCGTTACCGGAAACCGTAAATTCCAGTGTTCCGTCTGAATACTCGCTGGCGCGGTCCGCGAACTCCTGCGCTGCCTGATAGATATAGGATGACTCAGGGTCCGGCACTGCAATGGTGATTTTCGTCTTCTTTCCCGCATCCGCTTTTCCGGAAGCATCCGTACTTTGGCTGTTTCCTCCGCATCCTGCAAGACCGGTACATATCATGGCTGCTGACAGCACTGCTGCTAATACTCTTTTCTTCATTTTTCTTCTCCTTTTCCTAATGTAGGTTACTCCCAATCTTATATAGTTCCTTGATCTGTGGATATAACTGTATATATACTTGATATCTCTTATTGTAAATATCATCATGTGCCCGGCTGCTTCGGATAACTTTATATACTTTTTTCTCCACTTTGTCAGCAGCTTCATAGACATCCTTGAAAATCCCGGCGCCCACTCCCGCAAGCAGTGCAGCGCCAATGGGTGCCATATCATTCATATCCAGGATCCTGATATCTTTTCCCGTAATATCGGCTTTGATCTGCGCCCAGGTTTCGCTCTTGGCTCCGCCTCCGATAGACGTAAATTCCTGTATTCTCTGTCCTGTAACCCGTTCGGCGATCTCAGAGAGCTGCCTCAGTCCGTATCCGCATCCCTCCATTACTGCCCGGTTCATCTCTTTCCGGGTGGTCTGCAGAGATACGCCAAAGAAAACACCCCTTGCATAAGGGTCCCAGATAGGGCTTCTCTCGCCAAGCATATAGGGCAGGAATACAAGTCCCCCGCTCCCGGGTTCCGCCTTGTCGGCCTCCTCGTTCATAAGCTGAAACGCTGTCTTCTCAGTGCCCACCGCCTGATCTACCAAATCCTGACAGAAGTTGTCCCGGAACCACTGGTAGGAAGCGCCTGTATGGGACAGTGCCCCCTGATAGATCCAGGTTCCCTCCACCACATGACATCTGTTGATAAATCCCTTGTCAAATCTGGGCTGGTCCACACAAACAGTCAGTACATTGGTAGTTCCTACGGATTCGCACACCTGACCGGCTTTGGTCACGCCTGCCGCTAAAGTAGCGCAGGCCGTATCTCCGCCGCCGATAATGATCGGGGTATCTCTGGGAATTCCCATTTGGATCAAATCGGGATGGATCAGTCCGCCCACCACATCTGTGGACGCATGGAGCGGAGGCAGCTTCTCCATGTCGATCCCAATTTTTTCACAGAGAAATGCAGACCACCGGAAGCCCCCTGTTGTCTCAAACAGATCCGTATAGGAGGCATTGGAATGATCCATGGCAAAATTTCCGGACATTCTCTGTGCCAGCAGCGTGTTCACATGGCCAAAATACTTTGTCTTTTCATAAACTTCCGGAAGGTTGCGCTTGATCCACAGCATAGAAGTTCCTGCCATAGCTGTATTGGCTGTAATCTCAAAAAGCTTTTCGCGGCCCACAGCTTCCAGTATCATCTCCGCCTCCCGGGTACTGCGCCGGTCAGAATATATAATGGGGTCTGTAAGCACCTCCCCGTTCTCTCCCAGAGCCGTAAGTCCCGGACACAGGCTGGATATACTGATTCCGGCCACCTTGGACATGTCTATGTTTTTCCCTTCCTGGAGCAGCCGGATACACTTTAGATAGGCATTCCACATATCCTCTGTGTCGATCTGCGCGTAATCCTGATTTGGTGTGATCAGCCGGTATGAACTGCTGCTCATTCCTAAAACCTTGGCCTGTTCATCTATCACTGCCACTTTAATACTGGTGGTCCCCACATCCACTCCCAATAAGTATCTATTTCCCATCTTATACACCCGTTTCGTATGTTATTGGTTTCTCTTAGAATTCACTGTAGTTTTTGTCATTTTCAAGCTGGGCCAGAAGCTCCTTTGCCTCTTTTACACTGTATCCCTCATGGATGATATAACGCAGAGCAATGACAAGAGCCGTTACATCTTTGTAATCCCATACAAATCTTCCCATGGTCACACCGCCCACACCGCAGTCCATAGCTTCTCTGGTCATCTGCAGATAGTCATCCAATGTCTTGCAGGCATCTCCGCCCTGGATAACAATACGGAAGGTAGAAGGCACGGTTGCCACCACTTTAGCCATACTGTCCGGGTCTCCTGTATAGGTAGTCTTTATAATATCCATACCCAGCTCACAGGCGCTTCTTACACAATAAGCAATATTCTCCCAGGCAGTTCTGTCTTCCGGTTTCACGCTCTCGCCTTTCGGATATACATGTCCGATGAGAGGCATTCCTTTTCTCATGCATTCTTCAGAAACTCTTCCGATCGCTTCAAACTGCTCTCCCTGGAAGTCACCCAGTGTCATGCATCCCATAGATACAGCGTCGGCGCCCATCCGGATTGCTTCGTCAACAGTACCGAAGACCGTGTCTCTGGTTGGAGCCACCGGGGAATAGTTGGAAATCTTCATCAGCATTGCCACCTCTCCCGCGTGGTTCCACATGCAGTGCTCTGCAATCCCTTTTGTCAGGGTCATGGCATCCGGTCTTCCCAAGATTATCTTATCAATGGTGTCCTGAACATGATGCAGTCCTGTCAGAGGAGCGATTCCCCTCGAAGTGGCATGGTCAACTGTGATCGCCATCATTTTATTGCTCTTTGGATTGACCAGTCTGCTCATTCTTACCTCTTTGCCTAACATTGCCATAATTTTAATCTCCTTTTCTTCCTATATAAATGTTTTTTATATATGCTTTTTTATAAATGCTCTTTGTATAAATGCTTTTTGTATAGATACCTTTACTTTACGGTTCAATAATAACCTTCAGACCCTGACCGCTTTTACACATCTCATAAGCCTTTTGGAAATCATCAATTTTATATGTATGTGTTGCAATTTTATCCAGATTGATCTTTTGTGTCATAACCATGTCTGCCGCTTCCAGATAATCGGCACGCTTGTACGCAGTGCTTCCATTGACGGTTATTTCATTATAATGGATGGTATTTACCTCTATAGTGCATTCGCCTGTTCCAGCAAATCCGGCAAAAAGGTTCACGGTACCGCCCTTTTTACAGAGCTTCAAGGTGGAGTTCACCAGCGCCGGAACGCCGATAGCCATAATGATCACATCCGCCCCCATGCCGCCTGTGGCATCACTGATGATCTGTTCCAGATTCTCTTTCGTCGGGTCCACCACTTTGTCTGCTCCCAGTTCAAGCGCCACCTGGCGTCTCATCTCATTGGGTTCGCTTACGATGACCTGCTTAGCCCCTGCGATCCTGGAAAGCTGCATGTGCATCAATCCGATAGGTCCGGCTCCCACGATCAATACAGTATCGTTAAATCCGGTTCCGGCATTTTTCAGGCCGCGGATACAGCAGGCCAGAGGTTCTATCAAAGCCCCTGCGGTGAAAGATACGTGTTCCGGAAGCTTGATGACATTGCCGCTTTTAATGGCGATCTCCGGAATCAGTACATATTCCTCGAATCCTCCGTCAAACTCGTATCCAACCGCTTTTCGGTTCATGCAGGCGTTCTCTCTTCCCGCCAGACAGGCCGGGCAGGAACCACAGGGAATCACATTGGCAATGGCAACCTTGTCCCCTGCCTGAAAACCAGATACGTTCTTTCCAATCTCACTGATGATGCCGCACATCTCATGGCCGATCACGGATGGATAACGAACACCCTTTGTCTTGGTTCCCGCAAGGATACGCATGTCCGTTCCGCAGATAGCTGCTTTTTTCATCTCCAGAAGTATGTCGTTATCTCCGATCTGAGGCTTCGGCAAATCTGTCGGTGCAAAATCATTTGGCCCGTTCAAAACAACTGCTCTCATACTTTTTCACTCCTTTTTTTATCTTGATGTCATCATAGCATATTTAAAAATTATTTTCAATAGTTTTTTATTTTTTGTAAATTATTTTCAATTTCCTTTTATATTTTTGGTTATATCGCTGTATTTTCAAGATTTTTCATCATTATAGCAGATTTATAAAAAATATTTTTCAGAAAATCAATTTGCCAGTTTTCACATAATAATAATTTTTCTGTAATTTTTTTCAGTTTAGACAAAATAAAAAGTCCGGCGAACCGGACTTTTTATTCACACCAAAGCTCATCAGCTCCATTTATAATTTGTTTTCTGAAGTAGCCTTTCTGGTCTTCTGGATGGCCGTATAGGAATCCTCATAATCCTCAAATGCCACGATAGCGACCAGAGTGTCTATCATTGCAAGCTGTGCTATCCGCGTGCTCACCGACTCTGACTGGAATATGGTTTCCTCCGCCGAGGAATACAGCACCACGTCTGCAATTTTTGACAACGGCGTTTTCCCCTGGCTTACCAGAGCCACTGTATCGACCCCATTTTCCCTGGCATTGCGCAGACAATTTATAACATTACAGTTGCTTCCTGAGTGGGAAATCCCAAAAGCCAGCTCTCCCTCCTCCATAAGCGATGAAACCATGAGCTGCATATCTACATCATCATAGACAAAAGCTCTGATACCTATCTTCATAAATTTATGCTGGGCATCCTTTCCCACTAAAAGGCTGCCGCCGCTGCCGAAAAAGACCAGCCGTTTTGCGCTGCGTATCTGATCTGCCACTTTTGTGAGCAAAGGCAGATCGATCCCGGCCAGTGTTCTGTTTAAAACATTTACCTCCGAGGCAAAAATCTTTCTGCAGATAGTTTCCGGGTCATCCCCCTGCTCCAGACTGGGGTTAAAGTGTTTATCCCTGGGCAGCACATCCCTGGCCGCATTGACTTTAAAATCCTGATACCCCTTGTAACCCACACTCTTGCAGAATCTTACAACAGACGCGTCACTTACCCCTGCCTCTTCTGCCAGCTCCGTAATATTACAGTTCAGCACTTCCTCATAATGTTCCAGTATGTAAGCTGCCAGTTTCGCTTCCGTGTTGGTAAGCAAGTGCATTCTCCCTAAAATTTTTTCCTTGCAGCTTCCTCCTACCACAGTTCATTCTCCTCTTTTATCTGCCATTTTCTTTTTTTACAAAAAAATCATACCATATTTGAAAAAAAGTTTCAACCTCGATTTGAATTTTGACTACACTTTATATGGCTGCTGCTGCAGATATCACTTCCTTAATTCAGCCTTTTCTATGAATTCCATACATACTCCTGTATGGTCCTGATGATCTTTTCCATGTCAATTGGTTTTGCAATATGTGCATTCATCCCGGAATCCAGGGACTGCTTTACATCCTCGGAGAACGCGTTGGCTGTCATGGCAATGATGGGAACCCTGTCCGTATCCGGTCTTCCCAGAGCACGGATACGCCTTGCCGCCTCACACCCATCCATAACCGGCATACGGATATCCATGAGTATCGTGCCATATCGGTCCGGATGCTCCTGCACCATATCCACTGCCTCCCTGCCGTTATTTGCCAGTTCCACCACTGCCCCTGCCATCTCCAGCAGTTCCCGGGCAATCTCCTGGTTCAGCTCATTGTCCTCCACCAACAAGATCCTGATGCCAGCCAGAGGGTTACTGTCCAGAAGATTTGTGACAGGTCTGTCTGTTTTTTTCTTCTCAGAAATTTCCTCCCTGTTCTCCAGCTTCAGATACAGAGTCACGGTAAAACGCGTTCCCTTTCCCGGTACACTGCGGACCTGCACATCGCCCTGCATCATGCTCACAAGCCCTTTCACGATGGACATGCCAAGACCCGTCCCCTGAATATTCTTCACACGCTCATCGTCCGCCCGCTCAAAGGGATCATAGACATGCTCCAGAAATTTCTCATCCATGCCGATCCCATTGTCCTCCACAATAAACTCAAATTTGCCGTAACCGGCGATATCTGATACCTTCTCTTTTGCCGCAAGACCGATACATCCGCCGTCCGGGGTATACTTGACTGCGTTTGTGATCAGGTTCAGCAGGATCTGCCGGATACGCCCCGTGTCTCCCTGAACATCTCTGTGTATAACCTCGTCGGTACATATGGTAAGCCTGTGGCCCTTTTCCTCTATCTCATGCCCGATTATAGTGCCAATGCTCTGTATCAGCTCCTGCAGATGGAAGGACTCCTTTGCCAGGCTTATCTTACCAGTCTCAATTCTGCTCATATCCAGAACCTCATTGAGAAGCTCCAGAAGATGCTCACTGGAGATACTGATCTTGTGCAGACAGTCCTGTATTTTCTCCGTATCGCCTGCATTGGCCTGGGCGATGGCCGTCATTCCCACAATGGCGTTCATTGGTGTGCGGATATCGTGGGACATTCTGGCAAGAAAATTTGTTTTTGCCTCATTGGCTGTCTTGGCGGATTCATAGGCTGTCAGAAGAGCCTGACGGTTCTTCTCATCCTCTTCACGCTTTACATCCACATTCCTCATGAGCAGAAGGAAGCCTCCGCCTGTATCCTGCTCTATGAGCGCCGCGTAATAGGTATAATAATGGAGCTGCTTCTTTTTATCCCACATGCGCAGCTCACCTTCCAGACATCCCCTGTCCCGGTAACTCTCCTCACAGTAAATAGCCTGCAGTTCCTCTCTGTCCTCCTGGCAGACACGCTCCTGCAGTCTTCCTATATAATCGGCAAAACTGCCGTTCCGATCAATTTTCAGGTTCTCCTCCGCGCAGTGTACACAGTGATACTCCGTCTTTCCCATGTCTACACTGACAGCCAGCGTATACATTCTGGATACCGCTGCCTGGGCGATCATCTGGTTATAGTGCTCCTCCATCTCCGCGTTCTGGTCATCAAAAGCCATTATGATAATGGGACTTTCCCCGCCAGACACAGAAAAAGGCAGGAGGAGGAGCTGTCTCCAGTTTCCTGATACCACACGGTAGATATATTCCACCCGTCCGCTCTCTCCTGTCAGACGTTCCATCAGCCTGTTCCCTGACGCCAGCTCCAGAAAATACTTCCTGTACTCCGGAAGCACGCTGCTTGATGCATAGAGACACAGAAATTCCTGGAGGCTGGAGCATCCCCCTACATATCCGCCGATCTCCTGGTAATCTTTTATGGTCTTGATCTCCTCGGTCTCCATATTACACAGGTAAATCCCTTTATACCGTTCACTCAAAGCTCTGATGACAGCATCCGACTCCTGCTCTGCCCTAATGGTATCTGTAATATTCTGGTGGTAGCCCCTCAGCCGGACCCCGTCTTCGTAGCTGTCATCCCGCACACCGCCGCAGCGGACATATATCCTGCCCCATTTGGGATGTTTCCAAGGATACTGCACCTCTGCGCGCCTGTGTCTCATCATCTGTTCCACGCCCTTCTCCACCTGAGGGTAATACTCAGGGATGATCCTGTCATACCAGGCCCTGTAGCATACCTCCGGTTCCGGCTCTTCCTCCAGCCCAAGCAGTCCCAGCATGGCCTTGTCAGCATACATTCTGGGCTCTTTCCCCTCTTCTATCTCTATGATCCAGAGTCCTGTCTGTGCCTGCTGAAGAACCTCCTGTATCATCGTTATATCCCCGAAGTGTTCTAACATAACTGTATCCCTTTCTCTCATTACCGCTCATTGCGTCCCCTGATATATGGGTACAGTATACTACAAAATATTTCCTATTACTATCCTGGAACTGTGTTTTTTTCTCCTATTCCTGCATAGAATACTGTTTGAATACGAATAATAAGGCTGGTCGAACCATGTCAAAATTTTCCATCCTGGTCAACCGGGAGCACCTCCTGTCCCAAAACTACATTCCCCAAAACCTGACAGAACCCGCCATCCCCTTCTCAGCACCTCCGGGCGATGCCAAAAGGCTCCTGGTCAGGGACGCGGCGGCCGCCGCAGAGGAACTGTTTCACCGTGCCCAAAAGGAGGGTTTACACCTGTGGGGCGTCTCAGGCTACCGCCCTTACACCCGCCAAAGAGAGCTGTACGAGGCAGCCCTTGCAAAGAGAGAGAAGCTTCTAAAGAGAACCGGAGACGCGCCCATGACTGCAGTGGCACCTCCCGGAAGCAGCGAACACCAGACCGGCCTGGCTCTGGATGTCTCCTGTCCCTCTGAGAACTATGAGCTGGAAGAGACCTTCGCCCTCACACCCGAGGGAAAATGGCTCAGCACCTATGCCTCCCACTATGGATTTATCCTCCGCTATCCCAGGGGAAAAGAATCCATCACCGGATTTCCCTATGAACCATGGCACATCCGTTATGTGGGGGAACCCCTTGCTCCCTACCTGTCCCTCACCGGCCTGACGCTGGAAGAGTACTACTTGTTATAATTAGACGAAAATACACGAAATAATCCGGCAAAATGCCAGTGTATCCTTGCATTTTGCACAAAAAGTGCTATAATATCACCAAGGCTGACGCAATCCCGGAGAACAGAAAGATTTTAAGGGAAGGCAGACAGATAAAGCTAATGCAAAGGAGCACTATAGTATGAGAGCTTTGAATTTAACATTACTCACTGATTTATATGAGCTGACCATGATGCAGGGTTATTTTAAGAACCCTACTGACCAGGTAGTCGTTTTCGATGCCTTTTACCGAAAAAATCCGTGTGACGGAGGATACGCCATTGCTGCCGGACTTGAACAGATTATCGAATATATTCGTGACCTCCACTTTTCCCCGGATGACATTGACTATCTGAAAACCCTGAACACTTTCGACACAGATTTTCTGGAATACCTGCGGGGCTTCCATTTTACCGGTGATATCTATGCCATTCCTGAGGGAACCATCATATTCCCAAGAGAACCGCTGGTTAAAGTGATCGCTCCCGTTATGGAGGCCCAGCTTATTGAGACAGCTCTGCTGAATATCCTGAACCACCAGAGCCTGATCGCCACAAAAGCCTCCAGGGTAGTGTATGCAGCCCAGGGGGACGGCATCATGGAATTCGGCCTGAGGCGCGCCCAAGGCCCGGATGCAGGTATCTACGGAGCCAGGGCAGCCATGATCGGCGGCTGTGTGGGAACCTCCAATGTTCTCACCGGTCAGATGTTCCATGTGCCTGTAAAAGGCACCCACGCCCACAGTTGGATCATGAGTTTCCCTGATGAATACACTGCATTTAAGGCATATGCCAACCAGTACCCCAATGCCTGCATTCTTCTGGTGGATACTTATGACGTGCTGGATTCCGGCGTCCCCAATGCCATCCGCGTCTTCAAAGAAATGCAGGCGGAGGGTATTGAGCTGAAAGGGTACGGCATCCGCATTGACAGCGGTGACCTGGCTTACCTCTCCAAGCAGGCGTACAAAATGCTGGCGGAGGCGGGCTTTGAGGACGCTATCATCTCTGCATCCAGTGATCTGGACGAGTACCTGATCGACAGCCTGAAGGCACAGGGTGCCAAGATCAATTCCTGGGGTGTGGGCACCAACCTGATCACATCCAACGGCCATCCGGCCTTTGGCGGTGTGTACAAGCTGGCTGCTATCAAGGAACGGGATGATGAGGACTTTGTACCCAAGATCAAGCTCTCCGAGAATGTGGAAAAGGTAACGAACCCCGGAAACAAAACGGTTTACCGGATATATGACAAGGCCACAGGAAAAATCCGGGCGGATTTGATCTGTCTGGCTGATGAGACTTTTGATACAGATAGAGATATGATCATCTTCGACCCCATGGCCACCTGGAAGAAGACCAAGATAGCCGGGGGCACCTATGCCCTTCGTGAGCTTCTTGTTCCTGTATTCCTGAAGGGAGAATGTGTCTACACTTCCCCGTCCGTAATGGAGATCCGTGATATATGCGCCAAGGAAAAAGAAACACTCTGGAGTGAGACTATGCGTCTGGTAAATCCCCAGGAGGTTTACGTGGACTTATCTGACAAGCTGTACGCCATTAAATCAAGACTTCTGGAAGAGATGGGCGAAGCTGCCATCGAATAAACCGGTAATAAATCAAATAAACCGGTTATGACTGTACATGAATAATGCGCCTGTCCCCGAACCTGATCTTCAGATTCCGGGCAGGCGCATTATTTTTTTATTTCTCCTACTGCTCCATCTGGCGTCCCAGAAATCCGGCAGCCGCCTGGGCAAGCTTAAGCTCTGTCTCAGTAAATGTCTTACCACCCTCTCTTCCAAGCAGGATCACCACCCCGATGCTGTCTCCGGCGCATGTGATGGTGCAGTACGCCTGTGAGCTGTACTCATAGCGGTCATCCTCCACCACTTTCAGGAAGCCTTTTTCTGTGACAACATCATTTCCCCTGTCAGCGATCACATCCTCCAGTTCAGAGTGTATCCTTTTTCCCATATATTCTTTGGAGCCGCTTCCGGCAGCAGCGATCACCTGATCGTGGTCACAGATACAAACCATACACCCTGCTACCTGAGCCAGGCTCTCTGCGTATTCCTTTGCAAAATTCCCAAGCTCTCCAATGGGAGAATATTTTTTCAGGATGATCTCTCCTTCCCGGTCTGTAAAAATCTCCAGCGGGTCGCTCTCTCTGATACGCAGCGTTCTTCTGATCTCCTTTGGAATTACCACACGCCCTAAATCGTCAATTCTCCTGACTATACCTGTAGCTTTCATAAAAAAATTTCCTCCATTTTACATTATGACATTTATCTTCTTTAACTTCACCTTCGTCTGAACGAATGGTAACTTTGGCAGTTAAATGTAGTATTTGTAAAATAGAGGAAACTATACATTTTTTGTTATTTATAAATTATGCTGTCTTTGCTTTCATTCCCAGGATTTCTTTCAGGTCAGCCGCAGCGGTGAGTGAACCCAGCAGGATCAAGATTCCGCAGATAACGCTTTTCACATCCGGCATCTGGCCCAGGAATATCAGTGCCAGCACAATAGACCATGCTGAGTATGTAATGTCAAGAGCCATGCCTCTGGCAGCTCCCAGAGTGTTAATGGCTTTATAATAGCACAGATAAGACGCTGTCCCGAAGAACGCGGCTATCAGGATGATAGCTGTAGTCTTTGATAATACAATGTCCGCTGTAAATCCCCAGCCTTTTATCACCGTGAGGATCACTGCGCCATAGAACACAGCACTTGTCATCTGGCGGATCATCAGGGCATGTTCATTATTCACATTGGGGTCCTTCATGCCGTAAGCACAGATGACCACCTCAACAGCCCATCCCACCACGCAGAGGAGAGCACACGCAAATCCCAGTCCGAAATTGCTGATCTGACTTCCTCCCGGTGTATATCCCAGAGCCACCATACCGCCAATACTCACAATAAATCCCATGATCTGAATAGGTTTCATTCTCTCTTTCAGGAAAATATAGGACAGCACTGCCCCCAGCGCCGGAAACATGGCGGAGATCATAGCCGTGTAGGTTGCTCCCAGATATTTAATGGCAAACACATAGCCGGTCATTCCAATAGGGCCGCCAAACAGCGCACCCAGGATAATAAATTTACCGCTCCTGGTCTTAAGTGCCCGCACAACATTTTTCATCTGTTTTCTGATACCCATGTAGAACAGCATCCAGACCGCAGAACAAAAATCATGCAGAAAGGTACTCACAAAAGGTGCCAGAAAAATAGCCTGTTGTGTACTCACAAAAGGTGTCATAGCAAGGGCGATTCCCAAAATAATAGTATCTGCCGCCCAAAAGATACCTGCTGCCAAACCTGTAATCATCTTATACTCTCCATTCTTCTCAAATCATACGCCCAAATGCCCTGTCTGCTGCCGATTGATCCCAGAGTGTTTTCCCCTCTAAGACCGGCAGCTTCCCTGCATGGCATATCTGACGATACTTTTTGCTGCGTAATCATACCGGTAAGCACCGCCCGGCGCCAGAAACTGTATGCCGGATACGGAACCGTCTCCATTTTTCGCCGGATTGATACCGTGGATATCACCTTCCCTGCATCCCAGGGTTTCAGCGATAGATTCCATGATATAAGATCCGGAGTGTTCCTTATATGCCCCGTCAAATTCCCTCAGTTCCTCCAGGGAATCAAACTCATAAATGTGGCTGCCGTCACATTTTTTTAGCTTCATGGGAAGTCTCTCTATGTTCTCCAGATAAATATTTTCCCACATCTTATCAGCCGTCTCCGGTTTTCCGTATGCCTCGTTGAGAATGTCCAGAAACTGCCGGGTATATTCCTCTGTCCAGAAGGCCGGCCCGTTCATGTACCAGGAATCCCTGCCGCCGATCTCCACTGAGGTGATAATACCCTCCTCATCCTCCTGCATACACCACTCATTTGTCTCCCCTTCTGCATACAGAGCGGAATAGAAGCTTCCTTCCACATTCTTCTCAAAGGGGTTTACATTAAAGTAATTATCTGCACAACATATATAAGTATTTTTTAAATATTCCCTGACTGCATAGATGGAGCTGTGATTATTCTTCTGGTTATACTCCGCGTTATAGACCAGAACAACACCCAGCTTTTTTTTCAGATACTCGAACATTTCAGCCTTATAGCCGGTCACTACGATGACCTGATCAATGCCCGCCTCACGGAGCTGGCGGATCTGGCGCTCGATCAGTATCTCGCCTCTGACAGGTATCAGAGCCTTGGGCATCTCATATGAAATAGGTGCAAATCTGCTGGACAGTCCTGCTGCCAGGATCACCGCGTTATCTGCCTGATAAGACATATCACTGTTCTCCTTCCAACCCTTGTTTTACATACTTATAGAATTCTTTTGCATATCCGTACTGTCTCAGAGAGTATTCCCCGAATTCCACACCTTCATGTCTTTTGAATTCACACCAGTTGCTCCACAGGAAACCGCAGACTGCCACATACGCGTAGATTTTAAGCCTTACCTCTTTGCTGCAGCCCTCGGTATAATAGGCGTCTATCAGCTCGTCCACCTTATCCTTCTCATACATGGAATAGATGGCAAACATGGCAATATCCACATCTGAATCCTGCATACCGGCATATTCCCAGTCTATCAGTGTGATCTTCTCATTATCGCCCTCACCCTGGATCAGGAAGTTATCCTGGTTGGCATCAATATGGCAGAGTGTCCAGTTTTTCGGCTGTGCATCTATGAATGCCTTCAATTCATAGACCTTATCCTTTGTCTTCAGATAATCCCGGTAGCAGGACGGCTCACCGTTCCACAGCCTTTCATAGAACTCCATCCGCTCAAAGATGTCAAAGGTATGTCCCGCTGTAAGATCTTTTTTATGGAAATCTCTCAGAACCTTCATACATTTTTTTACATCCTCAGAGTTTTCCCCGTCACAGCATCTGGCATTCTCCAAATACTCTGTGAGCTTGCATCCGCTCTCCGGATCAAAATACCGTATGGTATCGCTTATCTTCAGATCTTTTATGATCTGATACACCTCATACTCCTGTCTGCGGTTGATGAGCTGCTCTGTTCCCTCCCCCGGAATCCTCATAATGTAGCTTTTATCCCGGCAGGCAAACTTGAAGGAACGGTTTGTCATCCCTTTTTTCAAAACCTCGATCTGCACGATCTCTTTCAATTGGCAGTCAAGGGCCTCCGCGATTATGAGCAGGATTTGAGAATTGAGCTGTTTTGATTCCTCGTCCAATTCTCTGAGCTGTTCATATGTATTGATCTCATACACTTCCCTGGCCGGTACCACCCTGGCGGAGACTGTCATTTTCTCCTTCTCCATGAGTGCCTCCTCCCAGAATGCATTGCCGAAGGATTTTTTTCCGGTCAGGTCCCGGATCCTGTCCCTAAGCTTCTCCGCGTCCTGCTCCAATATATAGGAAATGCCTATCATGCCGTTTCCGCTCTTCTCTGCGTCCACAGCTACCAGCTCCAGCTTCCTGTTCACACGGACATCACTCTCGTCATCTACCATATCGGTAACCATGTACCAGGAATACAGCTCTCTTTCGGAGAACGGATTAAAGCTGCACCACACATCACAGGGAACAATATAGGTATTGGATATCTTATCTGCTGCCAGCTTCAGGGAGTGGAGGTTGTTCTTCTCACCATACTCCCGGTTGACGATCAGATTAACACCGTACTCATCTATCAGGTATTCATACTGCTCTTTCATAAATCCCACAATAATATCAATCTGCTGTATGCCCGCCTCGTGGAGCTGCCTGATGAGGCGTTCCACAAGAGGCTCCCCGTTGACTTCTATAAGCCCTTTGGGAATCTCGCGGTTAATAGGAACCATGCGCAGTCCGTATCCCGCTGCCAGGATAATGGCGTTCTTGGGCTTTTTCTGCTGTATCTCTTCCAGGGCCTTGTCTGTCCATGCATAGTCTTTGTCCAAATATCCCTGGCGCACCAGCGCTGCCAGAGACTGATTGACTTTGCCCAGTGAATATCCTGTACTCTCGGAAAGTATTCTCTGGCTGTGATATCCCTTATCTATAATTGCGTTCATAACGTCGTATTCTTGTATATTCATGTAATCTCATTTTCTCCTTTTCATGAACATTGTAGTTTTATATTACCTCCTCTTTGTGATCTTGTCAAGATTTTTCTTCCCCAAACAAAAAAAACGTCAGACCGGAGCACTGATAGGATACCTCTTTAACAGACAAAGTAAATAACCAAAATCTGCTTAAGAAGTATCCTATCAAACACCATATCTGACAGGCATTTTCTCTTATTTTACCTCTATCCGGACTGTTACAGATCCAGATTGGCATAAAATTCTTTTATTTTCTCCTCCTGGTAGGTTCCGGCAAATGTTCCCTCCAGAAAACGTTTCAGACCCTCTTCTGCAAATTCTTCCCAGGACTCTGTCTCCTGGTACGCCAGAACCGGGTAGAACAAAGCTTCTGCGCTCTCCGCTGCCATCTTATCTGCAGGGGCATCACCGATCATGAGCACATGGTCCTTTTCATAACCGTGTTCTGTCAGAGACCGAAGGCACATCTCCTTGGTGCCTGACTCCTGAGAGAGAAGCAGATCCGCGTATTCCATGAGACCGCTGTCCTCCCACTCCCTGCGGATCTCCTGACCGTTGGAGGCTGTGACGATCACCACATCTGCCTTTCCCTTTATGAGTTTTAAGGCTTCCTCAACGCCTTCAAAGGGTGACTTCCTGCTGTTGGAGATCATCACAATAGAATCGTTGACCAGCCTTGACCACTCCAGCGCTTTCTTCATACAGTTGCAGCCGGTTCTCTCATAAGCCTCTCTGAGACTCTCTTCAGACAGCTCATCTGTTGTCTGAACCCAGTAGATCAGCTCATCCAGGCCGTCAACTCTGGTGTAATTCTCATTGATCTCCACCAGTATCTTGGCCAGCCCTTTGAAACGGTTGATACCGCGGCTTCTGCTCAGCAGGTTGATCTTCCTCCAAAGCCGCACAATATCGTCCCTGTATTCCCCCAAATCCCATTCGTGTACCAGGCACGGCGCAAAACAGCGCATATGTTTTACATCCATGGTATCCATGGCACAGCCGTCAGAATCGATACATATTAAAAAGTCCCTGGACTTTTCAAAATCTTTTGCTACATTTTTCATTCTCCTGCCCTCCGTTTTGCAACATATTCATTATATCCGATTGATAACTGTTCAGTAGCTTGACAGTTACGGGCAAAAATCCATATAAAACCGCCTGCTGTGATGAGATTTTCGCCTGCCCGCTGAACACTTTCTCACAGTCAGCACAGAAAATGCGCTGACCTGCCGAATAGTTAATCCTATTATACTATTTTCTTTTTCATGCCGCAATAAACATACTTCCGGCACTTTGCAGAAATATTTAAGTTGTTACTGTTCACTCTGACCAGTAACACGCATCACGGTGCACAGTTCCGCTCTTTAGGATAGTTCATTTTGGTGCCGGCCTACTCGGAATTTTGCTGTACGCCGCGCAGAATCCCTCTTTTTTGGTAGGAATTTCACCAAAAAAATGTTATACTGTTGCAAGAAAATACCGTTATGCAAAGGAGAACAAGTTATGTCAGAATACAATTTTGACGAATATATTGACCGGTCCCGGACTAATTCCATAAAACACGCATTTAAAAAGGAATATCATGTGCCTGAGGATGTGATCCCCCTCTGGGTAGCTGACATGGATTTCCGCTCCCCCAGGGAAGTCTGCCAGGTGATCGCAGAGGCAGGGAAATTCGGCATATTCGGTTATGCCGGTGTACATGAGGATTATTTTGAAGCCATCCACTCCTGGATGCTGAAACGCCACGGATGGGATGTGAAAGAAGAATGGATGGTACGCATTCCCGGCGTTGTCTGCGCCATCGCCACGGCTGTGCGCGCTCTGACAGAAGAAGGGGACAGTGTGATGATCATGCAGCCCGTGTATCATCCTTTTAAGAACGTACTGACTGCCAACAATAGAAACGTAGTAAAGCACTGTCTGAAAACAGGGGATGACGGCCGCTTCCATATAGATTTTCAGGAAATGGAACGCCAGATCGAGACAGAAAAAGTAAAAATGCTGGTTCTCTGTACTCCGCACAATCCGGGCGGCCGTATCTGGAGTAAGGAAGAGCTTGAAAAGACTGCTGATATCTGTCTCCGCCATCAGGTCTATGTGGTTGCAGATGAAATCCATCACGACTTTATCCTTCCGGGCCATACGTTTATAGAATGGTCTTCCATCAGCGAGGAGATGAACCAGCGCAGCATTATCTGCACTGCCCCGAGCAAAACCTTTAATATTGCAGGCCTTGGGCTGTCCAACATCTTCATACCAAACCTGGATATCAAAAAAGCCGTGGAACAGGAAATCTCACGGGCCAGCATTGAGGCCAGCAACGTCATCGCTCTTGATGCCTGCAAAGCTGCCTATGCCTACGGCGAAAACTGGCTGGATGAGTTGTTGGAATATCTGGATGGTAATGTCGCCCTTGTCCGCAGTTTTCTGAAAGAGAATCTGCCTCAGGTCAGGCTCATGGAGCCAGACGGCACCTATTTGATCTGGCTGGATTTCTCGGCTTTGGGACTGGACAGTGATGCTCTGGATGACTTCCTTATCCAAAAGGCCAAAGTATGGCTGAATAAGGGAACCATGTTCGGAGACGGAGGGGAATGCTGCTTCCGGATGAATCTGGGAAGCCCCCGCCATGTGGTCTTAAAGGCACTGGAACAGATAAAAGAAGCTGTTGACACACTCCTTATAAAATAAAAAACAGGCAGTTTCGCCAGAATCTATCTTCTCTCTGGCGGAGCTGCCTTTTAAAAACCTTAAACACTTTCTGTAGCTGCCTGTCCTGTCTGCCCTTATACATCTTTTTCCTGCTGCCGTCCCCGGCTCATCTGTCTGGCATTTCGGAACAGTTCTATGTCTTCCCTTGTAACTTTAATATTTGTAATATAATTCTTTCCCTGGGGTGTGGTTACACTGACCTCCACTACAGTTCCCTCCTGAAGGGCATCCGCAGATACGGATTCCAGAAATCCCCGGACTTTCGGATGACGCTTTTCAAATTGTGTCATAGCAGTTCTGGCCTGCATCATTTTTATCGGATTGAATCCCATGCTGTATCTCTCCTTTTCCCTGTCATTATATCACAGATTTTCAGATAATAAAGGGGATTCCCCGGCTTCTCCGTATTTTCTTCAAAATAATCGTGCCGGCATAACCAGACCGCTGATTATGTTCTGCATTGCAGCCACTTGTTCCGGCTGCGTCTCATTTTGGACATTAATGCATTTTTCAAATTCTTTGATAGGCATAGGTTTAAAATAGACAAATCCCTGGATCAGATCACAACCTGTCCCCTTCAAAAATTCCACCTGCTCCTGTTTCTCAATACCTTCCGCTACCACCTTGATATCCAATTCCTTTGCCATAGTGATAATGCTTCTGACTATGAGATTTTCTTTTTCTTTGTTATCACTACCGCCGAAAAATGTGGCATCCAGCTTCAGCACGTCTATCTGGATATCCTTCAGCAGTCCAAGAGAAGAGTATCCCGATCCGAAATCATCCAGTGAACAGCCGAATCCGCTGTTATGCAGATCCTCGATGACTTTCAGCATGTACTTCTGATTTTCAAAAGCTACGGACTCCGTAAATTCTATTTCCAGAATGCCGTCGGGCACCTGATATTGTTCCTTGATCTCCCTATATTCCTTTACAAAATCAGGATTATAAAACTGCAGCTTTGACACATTGACCGAGACTGGTACTGTGGGCAGACCTGCTCTTATCCTGTTATGTATCCATATGCATACTCTTTCAAATACATATTTATCCAGCTTTCCGATCACATGGTTTTTCTCCATGATGGGGATAAAAATTCCCGGAGACAGCATCCCGCCGTCCGGCAGCCGCCAGCGTACCAGGGCTTCTGCCCCTGCTATCTTTCCATTTGCCAGCGACACTTTAGGCTGCAGATATACTACAAATTCTCCCTTATCCATTGCGGTGTCAATCCTGTCCCTGATCCTGTTTTCTTCAATCATCTTTTTCCTAATGCTCTCATTGTAAAAAGCATAGTGCCGATTGGGATTATTTTTGACTGTTTTCTGTGCAAAATTAGCCCTGTCGATCAATCCGCCCACGTCCAGGCGCTCGATCACATCCTCAATACAGCAGATGCCGCAGACAACTGTCACCATATGTCTGCCGGACAGCCTTCCCCCAGACCGAAAAAATTTCCTGTCCACTTCCTTCTGCCTTGCCAGCAGTTCTTCTTTTTGCTCATAACACCGCAGGGCTGTAAAACGGTCGGCCACGCTTCTGCCGAACACCTCATTCTCTCTGGTATCTTTCAGCATAATAGACGCATAATTCTTTAGTATCTCATCACCATATGCATATCCGAAAACATCATTGATATATTTAAAGTTCTCAATGTCAATGTAAAGCACTGCGAATTTCTTGTTCTGGTTATGTGCCAGTATATCTGATGCTTCTTCTTTAAATTCAGCCTCATTATAGGCGCCTGTCAGCTTATCCCTGCTGGCAATGTCCTTGAGCACTGTATTCTTTTTCTTTAGATCAAAAAAGCTCTTTATATAATAGACAAGCAGAATAAGGCATATAACCGACACCGCTGAAATGAACATCCCCAACTGGGATGACCGGTAAGAAGAATATCTTTCAAGCGAAAATACAGTATCATTTGCGATTTTAAAAAGTATCTCACTCTCACTCAGCAGCTCTTCTTTGCCTCTTCCCTCTCTAACTACCTGTATCTTATCAAGAACTATATTCCACTGTATATCCAGCAGCTCCAGATTCCCATTGTATTCCTCTGACCGTGTCAGTACCAGTCCGTATTTACCTTCTCCTGTCCTTAATTCCCTCAGAATGGAATCCACGTAATCTATCAGCTCATCTTGTTCTACCCCGTTCATTTCCAGCTTAACAAGTCTCTGGGATGCCCCTCTGACAATCCCCACATAGTTGATCAATGTCCCGTAATTACTGATATTATGGATCATTTTCACTGAAATACCGCTGATGATCAACAGGCACAGAAATAAAATCGGAAAAAATATCCGCATATATTTTTTCATCTGCATCCTCCCAGGTGATATTTATATAATATCTGACTATTTGCTGAATTTTTCCGTTCCCGCATCAGCATTTTAACCATAACGTACCTTATCCTCTGCATCTCATTTTAACATTTTAGACAATGAAAAGCAAACCTTAGTTTCTTATAAAACGTTGAATTTACGGCGGTTCAGCCCATTTTCGTCCGGTGGACTGCGTATACTTTTGAGACTATTCTTGCCATATGGGGGATATACGATTTGTTTTAATGGAAAATCAGATTTTACAAGAAATTTAAACAGAAAATCAACCTACGAGCTGAAATTTCATCTACAAAATTATTCCACCTAAAATAGAAATGGGTGCTGCCAAACAGCAGCACCCAGGGTATTTGACACCTGTCTTAATAATAAATCAGAATCCTCCGGCATTTATCAATGCCTTCTGTCATCTATTTATACATTTTCATGTAATCGCCGTGTGCGTCAATAAGCTCGTCACACATTTTTACAATGTCATCAATGCTCAGTTCTGCGCCTGTATGCGGATCCATCATGGCAGCCTGATAGATGTACTCTTTCTTCTTAGTTGCTGCTGCTTCGATGGTCAGTAACTGTACATTAATGTTACTCATGTTCATAGCTGCAAGCTGTACCGGAAGTCTTCCGACTCTGCAGGGATTGACACCTGTTCCGTCAACCAGGCAGGGAACTTCCACGCAGGCGTCTGCCGGAAGGTTCTCGATAGAACCGTTGTTGATCACATTACCGCCGATTTTGTACGGCTGGTTGGTAACGATTGATTCCATAATATAGGAAGCGTACTCTTTACTCCTGTCATGAGTGATCTTTCCGTCTTTGAGGATGCTGTTTCTCTCCTCTTCCCATCCTTTGATCTGTTCAATACATCTTCTTGGGTACTCATCCAGCGGAATGTTGAATTTCTCGATCAGCTCCGGATATCTGGATTTGATGAAGAATGGATTGTATTCCGCATTGTGCTCACTGGACTCTGTGCAGTAGTATCCCAGATGTTTGATATACTCAAAACGAACCATGTCGTCATGTTTCTGTGACGCATTCATCTCTGCGGCTCTTCTGCGGATCTCCGGATACAGATCATTGCCGTCCTTATCCTTGATGTCCAGCAGCCATGCCATATGGTTGATACCTGCAATCGTCTCCACACGGCCTTCCAGCTTGTCTTTCATATCCAGTTTTTCCAGCAGCTTCTCGGAGCAAACCTGGACACTGTGGCACAGGCCTACGGTCTTAACATCTGTGTAGCGCTGCATATAGCCGGACAGAATGCCCATGGGATTGGTATAATTTAAGAAAAGCGCGTCCGGGCAGACTTCCTCCATATCTCTTGCAAAGCCTTCCAGCACCGGAATGGTACGAAGCCCTCTCATGATACCGCCGATTCCCAGTGTATCCGCGATAGTCTGGCGAAGACCGAATTTCTTCGGAATCTCAAAGTCTGTAATGGTGCAGGGGTCATATCCTCCCACCTGGATGGCATCTACAACAAATGTTGCATTTCTCAGTGCATCTTTTCTGTTCTCCACACCCAGATATGTCTTGATGCGGGCACGTCCCTCATTTACATTTTTGTTGATTGCATTGAGGATGATCTCGGAATCCTCCAGGCGCTTCCTGTCAATATCATATAACGCGATCTCACTGTCACACAGCGCCGGACTGCACATACAGTCACCAAGTACATTTCTTGCAAATACAGTGCTTCCCGCACCCATAAAAGTGATTTTTGCCATTTTATCATTTCCTCCCGTTTTTGTTGTTTTCTGATGGTTCTTATTATATAATCAGAACAGAAAATATTCTATCTTATTTGTTTCTTAATATTGTAAAAATGTTGCATAACGGTAACCGTCACACACAAAGGAGCGAACACAATGAATGCAAAGCCATCGGGCACCCTGTCCATCTATTTCTGCGGCACTGAGCCATGTACTCCGGGGCACGCCTTCGGCCCTGCCATCCGCCCCCACTATCTGATCCATGTGGTGCTGGATGGAAAAGGTGTCTATAAAAGAAACGGGGAAACATACCATCTGAAGGCAGGAGATGCGTTCCTCATATCTCCCATGGAGTCCACCTACTACCAGGCTGATACAAAAGAGCCGTGGCGGTACGCCTGGGTGGGCTTTGACGGCATGAGTGTGGAGGACATTCTGGACAGAACTTGTTTCCAGAACTCCTGCGTATACTTTTGCCGGGACGACCAGAAAAAAAAGGAGGCTGTCATATCCCGGATACTGGAACTGCTTGATGCTTTTCTCTCCTCCGGGCAGAACAGCCTGACTCTGATAGGGCACTTTTTTGAATTTCTCGGCACCATGCAGGAGCAGGAACCTACCAGCCGGGAAGATTATCCCCGCCAGTATCTGGCCAGGGCCAGGGCGTATATGAACAATAACTACAGTTATAATATACGCATATCTGACATTGCCTCTTATATTGGCGTTGACCGCTCTTATCTGTACCGCATTTTCATGGAGGAGGAGCACATATCACCCAAACAATATCTCATGCGCCTGCGGCTGCAAACGGCTGCAAGTATGCTCCGCTCCCCCCAGTATACAATAACGGAAATTGCCTATTCCTGCGGATTCAGGGACGCGGCTGCCTTCTGCAGCCAGTTCCGCAGAACCATGGGTTATACCCCCAGCCAGTTCAGGGGATATCTGAAGGAGGAGACCAAGCACAAAACGTATCCGCTTGATGACATGAGTCTGCCGGATGATGAACACCTTTAAACACTTAGCCTTACATCCGATTTAAAATCCGGTATTTCTGAATTCCTTTGGGGATATTCCGGCTTTTTCCGTAAAAAACCTTGTAAATACCGCATGTTCCGAAAAACCCAGCTCTCCTGAAATCTCATTTATATTCATGGCGGAGGAAAGAAGGTAGTCCTTCGCCTTCTCAAAAAGCATATTCCTCTGCAGGAAAATAGGGGATATCCCGAAATACTCCTTGAACTTGTTGGAAATATACGTAGGATTCATATGATATTTTTCCGCCAGTGTTTTCAGATTCATACCGGCAGTGGGCATCCTGGATATATCATCAAAGATATCCATAAAAACCTCCGGGATATCCGGGGCAGGCTGTGTCTTCTCGGATTTTAAAAAGCTGTCAAAGATACATGCCAGAACCTCCAGCGCCTTGGCATTTTTATATATCATATCAGCGATCGTCTTTTCATTCTGTATGGCTTCCATATAGTCAAAAAATTTCTGTTCAAACTCGCTGCTGTTTTCCATATGGACTTTATACGGGAGCTTTACAAAACTCAGCACATCTATGTTATAGGCTGTCCTAAAGTTAAAATGCCACCACAAAAACTCGGTCTCCTCTTTTGATGTCTTGACATGGTCATGTTTTATATTCGGCGGCACAAAAATAGCATCTCCGCCTCTGCACTGGTACTCTTTGCCCTGAATGCGCAGAAGCGCCTCCCCTCTTTTCAGATAAGACATCACGCAGAAGGGCATCCGTCTGTCCAACTGCACCATCTCTGTTCTGGTCTGATAATCATACTCTACAATATCCAGAACCGCCCGCTGGATCAAAGGTTTTAAACGATCACTCATGCTGTCTCCTTTCCCTGTGCCCGAACTGTAAGCTCGAGGCTGCGATTCCCTTTGAGAGATCTAATCCAATCGCCAAAGCTTATCCAGACTTACTGCTCCTTAAACGCAACTCCCATCTTTACACTCTCCTGTGGATTCTCCACAATATAGTGCAGATAACTCTCATCGCAGGTATCGAAATCCACCACCGGAGCAACAATATTTTCACAGGAGAACATGCCTTTGCACAGCATATTCCAGGCCTCCCTGCAAATCCGGTCAAAACTCCATCTGGGATAGTCGTTGTTTGGTTCACTGCACGCCCGTGAAAAGTAGAAATGGCATTGGTTAAAATGACCCTCATATCCCAGATTAATAGGAATATGACATTCTCCCAGCCAGCCTACCATGGCAAAATTCCCTCCATATGCAAGGGCGCGGATTCCCTGCTCCACTGCCTTATAGTTTCCGCTTGTCTCAATCACAACATCCATGCCGATTCCATCCGTCTTATCCCTGAGGATCAGCCCAAAATCCTCTTTTGTGGGATCAAAGGCCATATCCGCTCCGTTCTCCAGCGCGGTCCTGCGTCTTCTCTCTATAGGGTCAGATACCACCACAAGGGAGGCCCCTGCGGCTTTTGCAGCCTGGGCTGCCATCAGGCCAATGGCACCAAGACCGGATATCAGCACCTTATCCCCCATACGCACATGCCCGTCCCGGATTCCTCCCAGGGCAAACTGCAGCGGATCATAGCAGACTGCTTCCTTCCAAGTCATAGTGTCAGGCATGACCAGAACCTCTTCCGCCTTCACCGTATGGGTATTTTTCAGATTTCCGTACCCGGCAACTCTCTGCCCTATTTCCAGTCCTTCCACACCTTCGCCTATGTGGGTGATCCTTCCCACCCACATATTTCCCAGGCCGGACTTTCCATCATACACCATAGCTTCCTCTCTGGGTCTGAAAATGTGGGTACTCTCATCATAATAGACTCCTGCAAAAGGGTCTTTCTCATATCCGTGCAGTTCGGTGCCGTGCTTTGGGGCACCGTAATCTGACACTGCTCTCACATAACCTGCCTGAAGAGGTTTCTCCTCATATTCTTCCAAAACCGGTTTTCCGTTGATTCCCAGCAATAATTGTTTCATAACCTCAGTTCTCCTTTATTTGTAATAAATTTTAAGCCTATTGCAGCCATTCTGTGCCCTCACGGTTTTGTGCAAAAATCCATACAGAATGGCCATTTGCCATGCCTTCTTGCCTGGCCGCCAAACATTTCTTCCAAAGGGGCTTTTTTACGGTCAGCACTGTAAATGCGCAGAGCCGCCGAATCGTTACACCCTATAATTCTTCACTTATGTAAACCTATTTTCACGCCGTCCATACCTGCGGACTCCACTACAGTTTCCACGTAGCAAAGGCTTTTATACCCCTCTTTGATATCACATATGGTCTGCCTCTTCTCCTTTACGCACTCCAGGAATTCTTTGACCTCATCCAGATACGCATCCTTCTGGGAATCTATGATTTCCGTCCTGATCTCACTTTCCCCTGTATAGGTAAAAACTGCATGATTAAAATCACGGAACTCCGCAGTGACTTTTTCATATACCACCTTGAAGCTTCCCACCCATTCTCCCGGGATTTCACAGTTATTTGCCGTGATCGCAGCCACTGCGCCATTGGTAAATCCGGCAAAAGAGGCGCTCACATCTTCCACTGTATAGTTATGGATATGGTTATGACATACATTTCCCATAACACCGGCCGCGAATTTTGGTTCCCCCATGAGATAACGGCACAGATCATAGACATGGATAGCCTGCTCATAAATCTGGCCGCCGCACAGATCAACGTTTATCCACCAGGGTGTATGCAGGGAATTGCAGGAATAGTGGCCGTGGAACAGCACCGGCCGCCCGGCCTCCCCGGATGTGATAAGCTCTTTCATTTTCCGCACCGCAGCGCCCTGCCTCATGTGAAATCCTACTCTGGTAATGATTCCGTTCTCTTCCGCGCTCTTTACCATTCTGCGGCCGGTATCTGTATTCAGAGCAATGGGTTTCTCAATAAAGATATGCTTGCCCCTCTCAGCAGCCCGCTCAAACTGATGGTCCTGGGCAAAAGGTGGAAGACAGATGAACAGCACATCAAAATCACCTTCATCCAACATTTCGTCAAAGTCCTCAAATTCCTGTATATCTCTCTGCTGTATGCCTTTCTTCTGTAACTCTTCCTTTTCTAACTCTTCCCTTTGTACTCCTTCCCTCTGTATCTCGTCGATGAAAGTCCTTCTGGCCGTCCGGCTCCTGTCACATACACAGGATACCAGCGCCCCTGATTCCAAGAGTCTCTTTGCGTGGCTCTTTCCCATGTTTCCGGCTCCAAGTATTGCCGCTTTTATCTCCATAAATGTTTCCTCCTCTATCTTAAATTGTGAAGCACATCCTGCGAAAAGCAATTTCCAAACACACTCTAACCCTTTACAGCTCCTGCCGTGATGCCGTCAACAAAGCTTCTCTGAAAAATAGAATAGACAATAATGATCGGCACCGTACATATGGTCACACCCGCTGCGATCAGTGATGTATTCATGGTGTACTCACCCTGGAAATACATAAGCCCCAGGGGAAGTGTCCTGTATTTATCGTCATACACCATCAGCATAGGCAGCAGATAATCATTCCAGGACCACATAAACTCGAAGATAAGCAGGGATGTAAGCGCCGGTTTTGTCAACGGCAGCATTACATACAGCCATGTCTTCCACTTTCCTGCCCCGTCTATGGTTGCCGACTCTGCCAGTTCATCCGGCAGTTCCCTGAAAAAAGACCTCATCATAAAGCAGGCAAACGGCATGGACAACCCAAAGTAAGGCAATATCATAGCCTGCAGTGTATTGATCATGCCAAGCTGCTGTACGTTATAATAAAGGGGTATGATCATGGCATTAATCGGTATCATCATTCCTATCAGAATAAAATAAAAAATCTGGTTCCGCCCTTTCCATTTCAGCTTTCCAAAAGCATATCCCGCCATGGATGAAAACAACAGCACCACAAAAACCCTGGGCACAGCCACCAAAATACTGTTCTTCATATAACCACCCATACGCCCTGTTGTCCATGCTTCCTTTATATACTGAAATGTCACGGAAGACGGAAACGCAAAGGGATCGTTTACAGAGGGATCAAACGGCTTTACCGCTGCCATCCACATCCAGAAGATAGGAAGCACGGAAATAAGCACAAATAAAATCAATATGGCGTGTGTCAGAAGACTGACCAGGTGCCGCCTGGCTGCTGCATGTTCACTCATATTTCCCCCTCCTCTACTCTTTATCTGTCAGCTTCATGAAAATCCCGGAACAAACCGCGATTATCACAGCCAGAACTACCGCAAGTGCCGAACCATATCCGTAATCATTCATATTAAAAGCTGAATTATACATATATGTGGAGATGACCTCTGACGAGTGATAAGGCCCGCCTTTTGTCATAATATAAATCAGATCAAAAACCTTGAAGGAGCCTATCAGGGAATTAGACACCAGAAGCACAATGGTTCCCTTGATCAGCGGTACAATGACATAGATGAACTTTTGAAACGCATTGGCGCCCTCCAGCTTTGCCACCTCCAGATAACTGGAATCAATGCCCTGCAGGGCCGCCAGAAATACCACCATATTAAATCCATAACAGGTCCAGCTCCCGGCGATCACCAGAAACCATATGACCAAACGTTCATCGCCAAGGAAATCTATTCCTGCTGCCCCGTGCATTCCCAGAGCATCCAGCATTCTTCCCATAATTCCGAACTCCGGATTGTAGATCCACCCCCACACAATTCCAACCGCAACAAGGGATACCACGTTGGGCATAAAATAGGTAAGCCGATACAAAAATTTCCCTTTTACGTACTTCTGGGTCATCATCACTGCAAAAATAAGGCCAAGAAGCACCGGAACAAATATTGTGAACAGTATCCAGATAACATTATTTCCCAATGCCTTATAGAAAATAGGGTCCTTCAGCACCCTTGCATAGTTGTCCAATCCCACAAACTTCATGAAAGGAGCCGCGCCGTTCCATTCATGGAAACTGATCCTCACAGTTGAAAAAATAGGCATCACCAAAAACAGGCAGTAGAACAACAATGCCGGAAGCGCAAAGGCAAAGCATCCCATCCAATTTTTCAGCAGCATCCTCTTTTTTTTATCCATAAAAACATCCTTCCCGCTGCATGTGACAGGGCTGCAGCAGAATCCTGCAGCCCCGCACTGATTTTCATAACAGAATATTCACATGTAACTCCCGGATCTGCACATTTACAGAGCTGACTGTAAGCGCATTTTCCCCCGGGGATACTGCCTATTCCACCGAATAATTTCCCGCCTCGATCTCCTCTTCAAACGCTTTCTGTTTCTGTTCCATACAGGCAGCACCGTCTGTCTTTCCCGCGATCAATTGCTGGATATAGTTCTGTGTCACATCGTTTACCTTAGGCGGCATCAGAACATCAATATTTTCTCCCAGGTTCTCGGACGCGTTGATCTCATCCACAACATCTTTGAACAGCTCGCTTACTTCATAAGTGCTGTAATCCACATCCTTTACTGAGGGAATCAGGCCTGCCTCATACCAAATCTCCATATTGTCGGGCTGGAACATGTAATCCAGGAATTTTACTGTCTCATCCGGATATTTTGTTTTTGAATTCACTACCACGGCTTCTCCAAGTCCTCCCGGAGGGCAGTTATCCAGATCATCTGATGCCACAGGCACAAAGAAGAATCCCACATTGTCCTTCATATTTTCCACACACGCGGATACCAGCCAGGTACCTGTCACACGCATAGCGCCCTGGCCTGCGTAAAAGGCTTTGTTTGCATCTTCAGATGCCAGGCTCAGAGGCTTCTCAGTGGTATATCCCTTTTCAAATACGCTGTAAAGTTCATCCAAAGCCGCTCCGAACCCTTCGCTCGTCCAGGGTATCTTACCTGCCACCGCTTCTTTCACTCTGTCTGCCCCTACAAAACTGTTCAGCCAGATTGACTCATAATGGAATCCGGGCCACTGCTCCTTGTCATCCATGATAAGCGGGGTGATCCCTTTGACTTTAAATTTCTGACATATCTGCATGAACTCTTCATATGTCTTCGGTGTCTCAATGCCTTCCTCTGCAAACATTTGCTTATTGTAATAGACACCGAGCATCTCCAGCTCATTGGCCACACCGTACAGTTTGCCGTCGTACACAGTCTTCTCTATAGCCCAGTCGTGGAACCTGTCATCCCACTTATATTGCTCCCTGTAATCACTCAAATCCATTGCCAGCCCTGCGTTCGCCAAAACACCAAGATAACCTGCACCTGCATCATAGCTGAAAATATCCGGCCCCTCCCCGCTGTTTATGGCAGGTTTAATGGTATTTCTCAAATCTGCCACTTTGAATGCAGTCCGTTTGATAGAAATGTTGGGATTTTCCTTTTCAAAATTTTCAATAATGGTGTCTATCATTTTCGCTCCGGCACCTTCTGTCCTTAAATCCCACATATTGAGTTCGATCTTCTCACCGGAAGCAGCGCTGTCCCCCGCATCAGCTGCCTCCTTTTTTGTCTCGTTTGTGTCTGTTTTACTCTCGGCAGCATCACCCTCTTTTGCCGTTCCGGGCGTACACCCTGCCAACATTGTCCCCACAAGCACCAAACCGGTCAATACCTTCCATTTTCTTTTCATAAATACATCTCCTTTGCATAGAATTAAATATTTTTGGTATGCTTAATATAGCATTTCTTGTAGAAAATGTACTTACCACTCCTTTTCCTGTTCTTTGCAGTTTTACATATTTTGAAATTATCTTTGCATATTTACATGTTTTATACCTGTTTTTTCCTCTCATCCCCAATATTTTCTTTTCTAAAACCTGTAAAACTGCAAATAAATTTGTTATTGATTGAGTTTTCTGATAAATATGATTATTCAATTATCAGATACTTTTCCTAAATTAAATACTTTTTGCATTTAATACCAAAATAATCGTCAAGCTAATGTGCCGCTTGAAAAAAATATGCAAAAAAATAACTGCCCGGCATTTTCATACCGGACAGTTATTTTTTGCACTATTGTAATCGTTCCTTATCTTCAAAATCTTCAAAATCTTTAAAAATAATATGCAGGATCAGATTTCTTCCTATTTAATTATTCCAAAATGTTTCAGCGCATAATAAATACCATCTTCATCAATTCCTTTTGTCACATAACTGCAGCAGGCCATAACCTCATCTTTGGCATTTCCCATGGCAATGCTGTTCTTTACTGCCCTCAGCATATCCAGGTCATTCTCACTGTCGCCAACAGCAAAGCAATTATCCATATCCGCATTCAGATAACTACACATAAACCGGATACCTGTTGCCTTTGTATAGCCCCTCTGTGTCACTTCCCATACATTGCCGCCACGGGGAATACAGTAAAAGTGTGCATCCAGGAATGTCTTTATTTCCCCTGCCTCTTCTGTATCAGGTAGAAAAATAAGACATTTGTCATATGTCTCGCTTTCATCACAAAACAGTTCCTCAATATTTCTCCCCTTCGTAGCAAATATCTCCATTGCCTCCTGCAGCCATGGATTAGGATAACTGAAATCAAAATAAATCGCTTTATCAGCCTCATAAAACACAGGGATCCTGGCATTTCTCAGCATATTTGCCACGTTCACACATATAGAATGGGGAACCGCGGATTCCAAGAGCTTTTCTCCCCTGTAATAAATGTGGGTACCGCATCCGCACACATATCCGTCAAAATCCATGGCGCGGATACCCTCACTGATGCTGTAAAACGTCCTTCCTGTGTTGACAAACACCTGATGCCCGTTTTCTTTTGCCCCGGCGATCGCAGCCCTGGTGCTGTCAGGTATTATCCCGGACGGCTCCAGAGCCAGAGTTCCGTCTATATCAAAAAATATCAATTTACTGTCCATTTTCTCTCCTTATGCCTTGATAAGTTACGCTTTGCCTCAGCTTTTTGTGATTAACTATGATTTTTCTGATCAACCTTCATTTTTCTTTCTATCTGACATTTTATTCTATCACGGCAGCGCACAGCCTTCAATAATAGAAAGCATAATTCCCCGACAGATTAAATAAGATAGAATAAACAACCTTTCCAGGACTTATTATGATACATAACATTCCTATCAAAAAATTTCTTGCAATTGCCCTGCTCTTCGCCGCCGCCTACTTTGCCGGCTGTTTCATAGCCGAGGCAGTAAACGGCGGTCAGACAGAATCAGCCTCTGCCTCCGCTGACGGCAACTGGGGCCTCAGTTTTCAGGAGGAAGGCAAACCGCCGGTTGCAAATGCCACCTTTGATGAACTAAAACAGTACGATGCTTATTATGCAGAAAACACAGAGGAAAAAGTCATTTATCTCACCTTTGACTGCGGCTATGAAAACGGAAACACGGCCACAATCCTGGATGCCCTGAAAAAACATAACGCTCCCGCCACCTTCTTTGTGGTAGGCAACTTTGTCTCCACCAGCCCTGATCTGGTGAAGCGAATGGTCAAAGAGGGACACATCGTGGGCAACCACTCTTACCACCACCCGGATATGTCGAAGATATCCACCATGGAATCCTTCTCCAAGGAGCTTCAGGAACTGGAAGATCTCTATACTGAGACCACCGGCAAACCTATGACCAAATTCTACCGTCCGCCTCAGGGAAAATACAGCGAAAGCAACCTGAAAATGGCACAAGAACTGGGATATAAAACCTTCTTCTGGAGCCTGGCCTATGTGGACTGGTACCAGGATAAGCAGCCCACCAAGGAAGAGGCCTTCAGCAAACTCATCGGCCGTATTCATCCCGGCGCTGTTGTACTCTTACACAGCACTTCCAGCACCAATGCACAGATACTGGATGAACTGCTGACAAAATGGGAGGAGATGGGATATACCTTCCAGTCATTAGAACAGTTAGTGGAAAAGAGCGGGGCGGCGAAGAAGACGTCAAACATTGTATAATGTAACTCAACTGACTTAAACATAAAAAGCATTGAACATACCGAACTAACGGTGGTTCAATGCTTTTTATATTAATAATAGCTGCCGATCAGCCGTAATAGTTTAATTATACAGTGATCTTTCTCTTCTCATGCTCTGCCGCAACTTCCTCAACGGATTTTTCCTGAAGTCTGACTGCGCCTTTGTATCCTTCTTTTGTAGGAATCAAATCACCTTTCGCCAGGTTCTCTTTTGCCTGTGCAATGGCTTCTGTATACTGTGGCAGCCACTGTTCCTGAGCAACCAGCATCTCATCAATCATCTGCCATACTTCCGGCGGATTGCAGACAGCCCCTGTGAGGGGATCCATTAAGGCAGCCTGTTTCAGCAGTTTGGCATCGCCGTGTACAGCCGCTTCCACTGCAAGCTTCTGCACCCAGATGGACTGTGAGCATACAGCGGCACAACCCAGAGGAAGGTCGCCTACTTTTGGAACACTGATACCGTTTCCATCGACATAACAGGGAACCTCCACAACACTTTCATATGGAAGATTTGTGATACAGCCTTCATTCATCATATTGAAATGGCCTCTGTATTTCTTTCCTGTCTCAAGAGACTCGATTATGTAAGAGCAGTGTTCTTTTCCTCTCTCGGAACCATCCAGCTTTTTAGGTTCTTCCGCCAGAATCTTAGGATAATCTGTATCAAACCAGTTTCTTTCCTCCCTGGTCACACGCAGATATCCTCCTGTCTCTCCATTGATCCAGTTATCCAGATTGATCCAATCCTTGATTTCATCCGGACGTTTGCGGTACCAGGAAACATACTCGGAGAGATGTCCGTTGGATTCTGTGGAGTAGTATCCAAAGCGTTTCAGCATGTCTATACGCACTTTTTCCTCTTCGCTGAACTTCTCATGTGCTTCAAATCCCGGCAGGATTTTCTGCAGCATATCCTCTCCGTGATGTTTTACGGAAATATACCATGTCTGATGGTTGATACCTGCACAGATAATATCCAGTTCTTCTCTGGGAATACCCAGAACTTCCGCGATCTGCAGCTCCCCGTGTATTTCACCGTGGCAAAGACCGATGGTCTTCACACCGCCGTATTTGTTGCAGGCCCAGGTAGCCATTGCGTTGGGATTGGAGTAATTGAGCATAATAGCTCCCTCCTCAGCCACCTCACGGATATCCTTGCAGAAATCCAGCATGGCAGCAATCACCCTCTGACCATACATGATACCGCCTGTGCATAGAGTATCACCTACACACTGGTCAACGCCGTATTTCAGCGGGATTTCAATATCTGTCTCAAATCCCTCAAGCCCTCCAACACGCACACAGTTAATGATATAACGGGCATTTCTGAATGCCTCTCTTCTGTCTGTCGTTGCCTCGATCCTCACCGGAATCCCGTTGGCATCCAGGTCTCTCTGGCATAAGGCTCTTGTTCTTTCCAGGTTCTCCCCATTGATATCTGTGAATGCAATCTCCACATCGCGAAGTTCGGGCACTGACATGATATCTGTAAATAATGTCCTTGCGAATACAAGGCTTCCCGCTCCGATAAATGCTATTTTAAAACTCATAATGTAACCTCCCGTATTTATGGCAATAGGAATGTAATTTCTATTGCATCTCTTGGTTTTTATGATGTTTATTATAAACGGTGAGTTTACGGGATGTGGAAAGTATTGTTGTTTGAATTTAAAAATGCAAGATATTGCCGCATATATTTTTCTTGACATTTATGGATATGCATTTCAGAATAAGGGTATCAGAAAGGAGCATTCCCATGAGCATCTTTAATCCTATTCATCATTACATCTCCATAACCGCTTTTTATGCCCTTTCCCTGACAGAGTATGATATGCATACTCATGCCCACGCCAGTTGTGAAATTATGTATGTCACGAAAGGAAATTGTCATATTTATGTAAACCACGAAGAACATCGTCTGGAAGAACGGCAGTTTATTTTTCTGGACAGCGAAGTTCCGCATCGGTTATGGGTTCCCAAGGGTTCGCCCTGTTCCCTGCTGAACCTGGAATTCTGCTGTCAGAAGGAAAAGACCACTCTGGACCTTTTGGAACCAAGACGGGAAAGCGAATCCTTTGACCGTTTTTGCCGTTCCAAAAAAGCTATCTGGGTTTCCAATGATACCGGGAATCTGGGATATTCCCTGAAAGATCTTATCTCACAGTTGGAGCAGAAGATCCCTTATTCCAAAGATGTGCATATGTCACGAAAATACACGGCGCCTGATGCCGATTATCTGATCCGCCTGCTGTTTTTCCGCACAATGCTGGAACTCTCTTATTGTCTGCTGGAAAATACCAGGGCTACAGGGACCGTGTATCTGAAAAAAGCCACATCTTATATTGCAGCGCATCTTACCGAAGATATACGGATTCCGGAACTGGCCGCTTATGCCGGAATCAATAAATCCTATCTGCAGTCACTCTTTAACAGACATCTGCACTGTACGATTACAGATTATGTCAACCGAAAACGTCTGGAACAGGCCGCCTTTTTATTGACAAACAGTTCCTTATCTGTGACTGATATTGCATTTTATGCGGGATATAACAGCCGACAGCACTTTGGCAGCACTTTTGAAAAATACTATGGTTCAAGCCCCAGAGCATATCGGCAGCTCCATGAAAAGAAAATGGAAACTTCAACAGGACACGGGCAGTATACTATAAGGGAAGATGGAACCTGGGACACAGAACCCCTGGAATAAAATAGGAGAGTGCGATTTTGGCTGCACTCTCCTGGTTTTTGTACTTCATAGTTCTTTTAATGCACAAATCCTGCACCCATTTATTTTAACTGCATATTAGCCGCATATATTTGGGGTACATAGAAATGGCATATCACATACTTATAAGTGTTCTAATTATATTTTTGTTTGCTTTTAATAGGATCATTTGGCAAATACTGTTTACGTTTCTTTTTTGCGACAATATTTTTTCTTTACAACTACAGAGTATTAAATATCCATATGTACGGCACCGGTCTGGCGAATCTGCATTACATAGATATTCTCTTCGCCCATGTATGGCGTCATGTATTTTACATAGTCTGCTGTCATATCTTTTGGGAGCACTGCTGCGATCACTCCGGCAAATCCGCCGCCGTGTACTCTGCAGTATCCTCTTCCCGCCTCTTCGATGAACATTTCTGTCAGTGCCAACGCAACCGGAACAGCCTGTTCTGTCTCGTCTTTTGTTGCAAAACAGTTCTGCAGCCATTTCCAGGAAGAGTTTCCGGATTTGGTAATGCACTGTAAGAAGGTATCGTAATCTTTTTCTTTGATGGCTTTCACTGCAGTATCCACACGGTTCTGCTCTGCGAAGAAATGAAGGGCACGCATAACGGCTCTGTCACCTGCTTCTTTTCTCACTTTGTTCAGATTCTCCATGAATTCCTTTTCATCTACATCTGCCAGCACTTCTTTTCCCATAACCTGTGCTGCTTTTTTCATTTCAATGGGAACGGAGGAGTATTCTGCACTTAAATCTGCATGGCCTTTTCCTGTATTCACAATGATCAGGTCATATCCAAGCTGGTCATATCCAAAATCCAATTTCTCTACTTTCGGCATATCTTCTTTAAAATCAATGGTGATCACGCCGCCCACTGCACAAGCCATTTGATCCAGCAGACCCGACTGTTTTTCCCAGTATTCGTGCTCTGCGTACTGGCCGATCTTGGCATACTCTACATAATCTATTTTACCGTCATTGCTGAAATAATCTACAATGGCACAGATAAGCATTTCAAAAGATGCGGATGAACTTACGCCTGCTGCACCGATCACGTCTGTGGATACGTATGCATCAAAGCCTTCCACTTTATATCCTTTTTTCACAAATCCCTCAAACATACCAATCAGGAGAGAAAGGGTTCCCTGGCATTTGCAGGTTGTATCCATGTTGTCTAAATCAACAGTAATACTCTGGTTGTAATTCTCGCTGATAACGTGAACAAGTGAAGTCCCGTTCTTTCTGGCTGCAGCGATGGTATCCATAGCGATACTTCCGGTCAGCACCTTACCATGGTTGTGGTCTGTATGGTTGCCAAGGATTTCTGTTCTTCCGGGTGATGTGAAGAAGTCCGCTTCACCTTCACCGAATGCTTTTACAAATTCCTGATACAGATGATCATAACGTTCCTGCTCCACCTGCAATTTCTCTTCACCGTAAACTGTTTTCAGAGTTGCAACTGCTCTTTCATTTTCAAACATTGTAAAATACCTCCCGTTTTTCTTGACTCAAACTTTACTTGTATTATAATGTAGATATGAGGTGGATTTCTAGGAATATCTTGAATTATATATGGATTATATTGAGATTTTGATGTTTTCACGGGGAGGAATAGGGATGCAGATACAGACAAACAGGAATCAGCGGGAAATAAAGGCGCATGGGGATTATACGTTTCCGGTATTGGTGAGTAAGGAGTGTATCACGGACTATGAGTTCGGGACATTTTCCTGGCATTGGCATTCGGAAATTGAGATGACGCTGGTGGAAGATGGGGAGATGATCTATCAGGTGAATGGGGCTGATTTCCACTTAAAAGAAGGAGATGTGATGTTTGGCAATGCCAATACACTGCACAGCGGGCATATGATCGAGGGGAAGGACTGCCATTATTGGAGCATAACCTTTGACCCTAAGATTGTGTATGGGTTTGAGAAGAGTCTGATACAGACAAAGTATGTGGATCTGGTGGTGAATGGGCATGAGTTCTCGGCGCTTTGGTTCGATGGGAGCGAGAAGTGGCATAGGGATATCCGGAAGAAGATGAAGAAGGTTATAGAACTGGATTTGGAGAGGCCGGATTTTTATGAGATGGAGATACAAATGCTGTTGTCGGAGATTTGGCTTGTTTTACTGCGGCATCAGGGGGCATTTCATCAGGAAACAGAGTCACTGAATCCTAAGGAGTTGGCCCGGTTGAAAACTATTTTGGGATTTATTCATGAGAATTATGATAAGAAGATCACTCTTACGGATATTGCCGATTCTGTGCATATCTGTAAGAGTGAGTGTTGCCGTTTTTTTAAGAAGCATATGAATGAGTCTTTATTTGATTATTTGCTGAGATACCGGGTGGAACAGAGTATTCCTTATTTGCGGGATGAGGAATATAGTATCACGGACGCAGCATTTAACTCCGGGTTCACGGATACCGGGTATTATTCACGGGTGTTTCGGAAATGCACCGGCGTTTCTCCACGAAAATTCCGGAAAGACAACGATCCCATACCAAATACTCTGAGTTCCCTGTAAAATGCCGGATAGCAGAGACTGACCGGATTGCTCGATTTCTTACACCCCTAGACTCTTCCGCTGCTATCTACATGCTTTGTTTTAAAACCATCATACCTGCTTTTTCTTCCACCGGAAAAAATACCGCTTTTTCATTGGGTGTATCATTTGGTGCATGAAGTGCCAGCATTGTTTGCCCCTCCAGTGTCTCAAACAGCATACCGTGTCCGCCGTCTTTTTCAAACAACAACTCTTCCTGCTGGGTCCATGGACCCTCAATAGTTCCGTTTATACTTTTTGCCACAGCCTGTCCGTATCCGGCATCCCCGTGACTGGACCACAACATGCCCAGACTTCCATCCTTCATCCACCACATAAACGGTCCATCTGTCACATAGCAGTCAGGTCCCTCGACGCACCTCGTCCATCCTGTCCCTTTCGCATCAAACAGCAGTATGGGATCTGATACCGTATGTGTCAAGTCTTCGCTCAGTTCCATAGCACAGATGGTGCCGTTACCTATTTGTTTCCACTCATGGCAGAACACTATATATGGAACATTATCCCTGTTTAAAAATAAAGTACCATCTAAACATTCCCAATCTTTCGGTGTCACAGGCCCCTCAGAGATTGGTATAAAGGGTCCCATAGGCGAATCTGCCTTTAAAATCTGTGTCCCCCTGGCCAGCCCTTCTTTTTTAAAGCTGGCCATCATATAAAATTTATGTTTATATACATGAACTTCCGGTGCCCAGTAATTTTGATCTGCCCAAAAGCTCCCGTCATTATGAAATACCTCTTTCTTCCCGCTCCAGTGTATCAAATCATTGCTTACCTGTACATCAAATCCATCCGCGTACCCCCAACAGGTGTCAACTCTGGTCCCATACAAATAATATTTTTTATCATAAACCAATACAAAAGGATCTCTCACCGATACCTCTGTCTTTATTATTTTCATCCTGTCTTTCCTTTCCGCTTTTCAATTATGGTTCTATCTTAATTATCCTTTGATACTTCCTACCGCAAGCCCTCCTACTATATAACGTGATAAAGCGATATATACCATACAGACCGGAATGATAGCCATGAAAATCAGCATATATACCTGCCCCATATCAAACTTTAAGAAATCTGCACTTCTCAGCTGTGCGATCAGGATTGGAAGGGTCTTCATTTCATCCTCTTTTAAAATCAAAGAAGGAATCATATAATTATTCCAGTTACCTACAAAGCAGAAAATCATCTGAACCGCAATGGCCGGCTTCATGATAGGCACGATGATTCTATTGAATGTATAAAATTCACCTGATCCGTCTGACCTTGCGGCTTCCACTATTTCCATGGGAAGATTACTGTCCATATACTGTTTCATAAAAAAGAATACCGCAGGCGCTGCAATAGACGGCACGATCAAAGGGATAAAATTATTCATCAGATGAAGTGTATCTACCCACCTGATAAATCCCAGTGCAGAGACCTGTCCCGGCACCATCATGATCAAAAGAATAAAAATAAATATCTGCTTTTTCCACCGAAATTCATAAGCATGGATAGCATAGGCTGTCAATGCAGAAAAATATGTGGATAAAACCGCCCCGCTTCCCGCGATCAACAAACTGTTTCTCGTACCCAGCAAAACCGGAAGATTTTCATTTCCAAGAACATTTTTCAGATTAAATAAAAACGCACTGCCCGGCAGCATAGAAAAGCCTTTTTGAATATCTGCATGGGCTCTGGCAGCATTAATAATCAGAATATAAAAAGGAAACAGACAAATCACTGCCAGCAGAATCAGAAATACATAAACAAAAATTTTTGCACCGCCTGTACTCAAGCTCTTCTTTTTCATTTTGATCTCTCCTTTTTACCTACAATATCTCCCGTCATTTTCTGGAAGACAAAAATACTCAGGATTGCAGTGGCAATAAATAGGATCACAGACAATGCTCCGGCCAAGCCATAGTTTTTATTAAACAGCAGGTTATTCAAGTACATGATCAAGGTCATACTTGTCCTGTTCGGTCCTCCACTACCCCCTGTAAGTATCTGTGGTACATCAAAGGATTGGATACCGCCTATCATGGATGTAATAAATACATATGCCAAAACCGGACGGATCAGCGGAACCGTAATCTGCGTGAATATCTTCCAGGAAGACGCTCCGTCAAGCCTGGCTGCCTCATATACGGCTGTATCCACACCTAAAACAGCGGCCATAAGGAGTATGGTCGTATTTCCGAACCACATCAAAAATCCTATAAGTGCAATCAGGCCCCTTGTCCACCATACATCACTCATAAACCGGATCGGTTCCCGAATAATACCTATATTTTCCAAAAGTCCGTTAATAGGTCCTATATCAGAAAAAAGTGCAAAAAATAACATGGAAAATGCTGCTGCCATTATAATATTAGGCATATATATAACAGTTTTAAAAAAACCTTTTCCCTTGATCTTTAATGCACTGTCTGTAAGCCATACAGCTAACAACAATGAAACAATGATCTGAGGAACAAACCCCATAAGCCACAAGATCAATGTATTGCCGGCATATTTCAAAAGATCCGGTGTCAAAAGAGCTTTAAAGTTCTCCAATCCAACAAAAGTGGGGCCAATCTGATTCAACCCGGACATATAATTCTCAAACAAACTATTCCAAAAGGTATTTACCAGAGGAATAAAAGAAAATAAAAAATAAACAACAAAAAAAGGAAGCAGAAAAATATATCCCCATTTTGCATAGCTAACCTTTTTTCTTTTTGTGTTTTTCATTAGAACCTCCTGTTATCAGTAAGGGATGCCACAGATTCTCTGCTGCACCCCACTGCTCTGTTTATTTTTCTAATTCAGGGTATTTTTCCTGGGCAATCTTATAGAAATTTTCCATTGCTGTTTCATAGTCAACATTTCCGTCAAAATAATCGCCCATTGCTTTGCCAATCCCATCGTTTAATCCCTGATCATAAATAGAGGTATATTTCATATCAATATTTTCCGCTGATTCACAAAAATCACCATATGGATTCTGTCCCCCTAAAAATGCACTACTGTAATCACTGTCGGCAACCTCTTTCATTGCCTCTTTATTGTTAGAAAAGTCTAATGTATCTGTGGCCATCTTCTTCATGGAGTCTTTTTCACAGCAGAAGAATTCCAGCAGGTCTTTAATCTCGTCAATATTGTCGGTTCCCTTTGCCGGACAATACCAAGTACCTCCCCAATACCAAGACTGCGGTCCCTGACAAACGCCATAATCACCGTAAATACCGTTTCCCACTTCTTCTTTACCGCCGTCAGCAACAGCCGTATCAAGGGAATTTGCCATAAGAGTAAAGTTAATGCCCCATGTAGGAAGGAAGAATCCAAATACATTTCCTGAGGATCCCTGATCTGCCGTCCATCCGTCAGACCAAATACCATGTTTGTTATTGTATTCTTTATCTGTGTATTCCTTGGTCTGCTCAATCCAGTTTTCAATATTTTTATCTATCTGTATCTTTGTTCCGTCTACCCATGGCTGTGACACATTGTTTGAGAAAACTCTGTAGGAATCACTGTAGCCTGACAACATTTTATAACCTTTTTCTTTTGCCATCACTGCTGCCTCATCGAATTTATCCCAGTCAGTGAGATATTCCTGTACTTGTACCGGGTCATCTGTTCCAAGTACGTCTTTAGCAATAGAACGGCGGTATGTAAACAGACCCGGTGATGCAAAGGCTGTAACTCCTTTGATACTTCCCTCCTCTGTTGTCATGATCTGTTTTGTATAATCATACATCTGAGACATCTGCTCCTCTGTCAGCCCCAAATCCTTCTCAACATCCAGAGTCATATCTGATTGCGCATACTTCAATGCATAATCTGCTTCTACTAAAAACATATCTACTCTTTTGTCTGCAGATACCTCATCCTGTTTTAATAATGCTTCATCCAGAGAATTCTGATAAGCATTGTCTGCACTGGGAACCGTGATCCAATTCAATTCCACATCCTCCGGCAGTCTTCCTGTTGGAAGGTAATAGTCTTCAACCAGTGTTTTAAAACTGTCATCAAAACAATAGATATTTAAAACTTTTCCGCCCGACTTATTTTCTGCCGCTTGTTTCTCCCGGTTGTTTGTACTGCCCCCGCATCCGGCCAGGCAGCCTGCTGCCATCATTACGCTCATCCCTAATGCAACAAATTTTCTTTTCATAAAGTGCCTCCTTATCTTCTTGTTTTTTAACGCAGAACTGATTTATATAGCTTTTTTTATACGGTGATTTTGCCTGGATAACTCCGGCGTATAAAAGCTTTATTTATGTGCAACTTGACTATTCTCTGCTGTTTCTGCGTTGTTTACATATCATATTCTACAATCTTGACGAATGAATTGTAATGATGTAAACTTCAAATTAACTGATAAATAATATTTTTTTATGGGGAGGTAATATGGAACTTGTTTTTATCGGATATAATCATGTACATGATTCAGACTTAAATATCAACCGGCCATTAGGCTCCGGTGATTTTCTGGTTCTTCTGGTCAAAAGTCCTGCCATCTTCACCATTAACGAAAAGGATGTCTATACTCCGCCAAACATCTTTTTTATGTATCCTAAAAATGCATCCCAATATTACCGTGCCTGTGATGAGACTTTCAGTAATGACTGGATGCATCTGGAGCTATCCAAAGAAGAGGAAGAATACCTGAGAATTCTTGGAATTCCCATGGAAGTTCCTGTTCTCCTAAATGATATTGAATACTTTTCCCTGTTGATCAATAATCTCAGCCTTGAGTACTATTCTTCCAACGAACAAAAAAAAGATACCATAAACTGTTATCTGCATATTTTTTTCAATAAACTGTCAGAGCAGATCATGAACCAATCCATCGGCGTACAGGAAAAAAATTATGATAAGTTCTCTCTTCTCCGTAATAAAATATACAGTCGGCCTTATTTAAGATGGGACATTGCCAATTTATCTCACCAGATTTGCCTCAGCCCCTCTTACTTTCAGCATCTATACAAAAAACATTTTGGCATTACATGTATGGCAGACATCATACATGCCCGGGTCGAATATGCAAAACAACTGCTCTGCACCACTTCCCTCTCCATTCGGCATATCGCTGAACAGTGCGGGTATGAGAACGATGTACACTTTATGCGGCAGTTTAAAAAGGTGACGGGGATGACGCCTACGGAATATCGAAATTGCCCAATGGTGCAGCATCCTGTACTTCCTGCTATTGACCGTAATAAGCCGGATATATATTAGTTTTTTTGTTGGATTTGTTATAGATGGTAAATGGGGAGGGTTGTATCTGTTGTGGGGGCGCGAGAGGTTGATCCGTTTTCTGCTAAATCTGGAATTAGGATGGTAAGGGGATGGGACTCTTCTGAACTTTTATTTTAGGGTAAGAGGGAAAGCGCATTGTTTGACTATTTTTGCTGTTCTCAAAAGGCTATCTAGTTTTAAATGATTTTGAGAATCCGGGAGATTTCCTGAAGGCCCTATCTTTCCTGAGGAAGTGGAAGATTCCTTATTTCAAATACGTGAGTATTCTGTGACTTGGAAGCCACTCAATCTGTTATAGAGAGTGTCGTAATTCATAATAAAAACTGGTACGTTCTGCAAGTCAATACCGTTTATCATGAGTTAGCTGAACACTATAGCATAGCTGTCCTCCCTGTCCAAGTAATAGCACGGCACCCAGGAAGTGTGAAACTTTTTCTGTAAATATGTGATCGAAGGGTTCTTCTATGATAAAATCAAAATGATCATAGGAGGGCCTTTTATTATGGCAAGACAGAAGAAACCTGTACATCGGGTACAAATGACAGAAGGAAAACGCAAAATTATCCATCAGCTCCTGGAAGAATACGATATTCAGACAGCTGAAGATATTCAGGATGCTCTGAAAGATCTTCTGGGTGGAACGATCAAAGAAATGATGGAAGCAGAAATGGAGGATCATCCGGGATATGAAAGATCTGAACGCTCTGATAACGAGGATTACCGAAATGGCTACAAACGCAAACGCGTAAACAGCAGTTATGGCACCATGGAGATTGAGGTCCCTCAGGATCGCAGATCCACTTTTCAGCCTCAGGTCGTAAAAAAACGTCAGAAAGATATTTCAGATATTGATCAGAAGATCATTTCTATGTACGCCAAAGGGATGACCACCAGACAGATTTCTGAAACGATCGAAGATATTTACGGCTTTGAAACTTCGGAAGGATTTATTTCTGATGTAACAGATAAGATCCTTCCTCAGATCGAAGACTGGCAGAACCGCCCCTTAGATGAAGTATATCCGATCCTTTTTATCGATGCAGTCCACTATTCTGTCCGGGATAACGGAGTGATCCGCAAACTAGCGGCATATGTGATCCTGGGGATCAATACGGAAGGAAAAAAGGACGTCCTTACCATTCCGGCTGGAGATAATGAAAGCTCTAAATATTGGCTTTCTGTTCTGAATGAATTAAAAAACCGGGGTGTAAAAGACATCCTGATCCTTTGTGCCGACGGGCTGGCCGGGATCAAAGAAGCCATCGCGGCTGCCTTCCCCAAAACAGAATATCAACGCTGTATTGTCCATCAAGTAAGAAATACCCTGAAATATGTTCCGGATAAAGACAGGAAGGCTTTTGCAGCGGATCTGAAGACGATCTATCAGGCGCCAGACGAAAAGAAAGCTCTGGCAGCCCTTGAGAGGGTAGCAGAGAAATGGACACCAAAATATCCGAATTCCATGAAACGCTGGAAGGATAACTGGGATTCTATTTCTCCGATCTTCAAGTTTTCAGCAGATGTCCGGAAGGTCATATACACGACCCAATGCCATAGAATCCTTGAATTCCACGTATCGGAAATTAAACCAGCAGAGAAGTGTATTTCCGAGCGATACAGCGCTGCTGAAAGCCCTGTATCTAGCCACTTTTGAAGCAACAAAAAGGTGGACTGCCACCATCCGGAACTGGGGCCAGGTCTACGGTGAACTGAGTATTATGTATGAGGGACGGCTTCCAGAATAAAAAAACAGATTGGTTAAAACAGGCGGAAAAGCCGCCTGTTATTGACATGCCATCCTCTGGATGGTATATATAAAACAAAGGTGGAATACCTAATTTCTAAGCATTCCACCAAATCTTATCATAGAAGGATCCTATTTACAGACTTTTCTTCATACCCTCACAAAATAAAATTCATTCTTTTATCAACGCTACTTTTATAATATTAATTCAATTAACGAAATCTATCATATAACTAACGTTGGCAGAATTCTAAAAAGAAATTCTGCCAACGCAACAATTAATATATATTTTATCAACACTTACTATTTACAAAAAACTAAGACTTTTTCATGTAAAAAAGATATTTATCTACACTATATTCTTAACATATATACCAATCTGTTTTTAAATTTCTACATTTTTGTGTAAAGGTTTTATCTTAAACATCAAATCCTAAATTTACGGAGTTGCACTTTTAGTATCATATCCAATCTTAAAGGTGACTTTTCCTTGATATGTTCCTGCTATTCTATTTCCATCATTTGTTCCATCCTCTAGTGTTAAATTTTTTGATGTATTTTGGGCATTCGTAAACTCAGCTAATGAAAACGGATTATCTCCATCTTTCAATACCATATTCCAAGTTACTGAAGAATTGGCTTTATTCGTTAGAGCTATATTAGAATCATCTACAGATATTTTCACAGCCTTGCCTGGTTCTACATTAACATTAGAAACCTGCAAAGTTATAGCGTTTGTATCTGGCGTAAATGATGCCGGAATACTAACAGAATACGTAATAGGTTCAATAATTTCAACAGTAGATTCTTTTGAATCCACTTGTGGAGTTCCAATAGCAGGGTCAGAAGGTTCGACTTCTCCATCTGCAAAAACTGAGCAACTCATCCCAACAGTCATAACTCCAGCTAACCCCATAGCAACTAAACTTTTTTTCTTCATAATAAAATCCTCCTGAACTTTTTAATTTTTAATTAATTTCCACTTCTAAATCCGCAGCTTTGTTTTCATACACCACATGAAACATCAGCACCCCAGTATATTTCCCTGCACACAGATTTTCATTCTCTTCCGGCAGGACTTTCACCTCTCGTACTTCGCTCCAGCAATCCAGAATTACTTCATTCTGTATTGGTGTAATCAGATTACCAGCTATATCCAGCCGATATTCCCAACTGCTTTCCCCGCAATATAATGCAAAGAAGTTCCTATCCCTGCTCTCCGTTCCTTCCACAGTCACTGCCAATTCCCCTTCTTCATCGGGAATCAGTTTTTTTGTGTGAATGGTAAAACTATCCATACCCTCTGTTAATTTCACTTCTGAAGGAATTTCAACTACATAGACAGGTTCATTTGACGGTAATGGTTCTTCCTCCTCCGTCACTACACTTGAATCATCAGTTGAATCAATACTACTCTCCTCCGTTTCATCCTGAGGTGGAGTCACCCCATGGGCCTGTTTTTCCTGAATGGAATCATCTTCTTTCTGACCCTCATCGATCTCTTTGGAGGGGACACCTTCCTGATTCTGTTCCTCTGATTCTAATCCGCTCTCTTTTTCCTGGTTCTCATCTTCTTTCTTTTTTAATTGCTCATCCGTTATACCGGACTCTTCTTTTTGGGGTTCCTCTTGTTCAGATTCCTCTGTTGCAGAATCCGGTCCCTCCGGCTGTTCCTGACTTTCCTGCTGCTTTTTTAATTCTTCTTCTTTTAATTTTTCCAGCTCATACTTACAGGGAGTTTCCTCAACTGCCGGACGATAAGCACACTCCGGGCAATGTATAATCACGCCTTCTTTATTAATGTCCGTACACCCATGGTCACATGGTATTTCCGGTTGTGCTTCTCTATAGCCACAGGATGCATTGTGATGATGCACACTGTTGCTTTCCTCTGTCTTTTCCTCTTCCCCGGCACTGTCCAACAATTCATTATCCTCTTCATGTTCCTCATCCGTGCCTGGAAGTTCCTCCGGTAGATCATCCACATACAAATCCTCATTTTGAGGTTCTGTTTGCAAGCCTATCTCTTCCTCTATATAATCAGATGCCACATAATCTGTATCTGCCAAAACCACCCCTGTATTCCCAACCGCCAGCACCGCTGACACAATAACAGAAATTACAATCCCTCTCCGATTCCTGCCGTTCATGAAACACCACCCTTACCTCACATCAAGCACTGTCTCCATATTTGCTCCATTCATAGGGGATAAGTCCACAATACTTGCTGTCGTGATCCGCAGTTCAGCCGCATATTCCCCAGCATCCAATGCCTTGCTTAATGTAGCTGTTGTAATAGCCTCTCCCGGCGGTACCTGTTTTGACTCGTAGAGCACTTCCCCGCTGTCCTTTAACACAAGCTGAAATGTAAAGTAACAGGGATTCCCTTCCGGGTTGGAAAAAGCCACGTCCACATCGGTCTGTCCTGCCGGTATATAGATTTTCGGATATCCCGGCAATTCTATGCTCTCCGCGTTCGGGTCGCCCTTAGGCGCTTCCGGTATGGTACCGTCCCAATCCCCGGCATTGGGGTCAATATCTGCGGACACCTGTTCTTCCTGAGCTTTGTCATCTCCCCCGCCGAACCATCCGAGCTTATATCCTGCCACACCCGCACCGCCTACAGCAATGACACCCACTAAGGCGCCAATCATTATTTTCTGCCTCAGCACCGCTTTCTGAAGCTTCAGAGCATTGTCAGTAACGATTTCACCAGTGCTCTTGTTATTGTTTTCTTCCTCTTTCAATACACTCACCTCTGAACAAGTTTTCGGCCGCACAGATTATATTTTATGTTGATAGGATGTTTTTGTTATTATATATAATAACAAAGAGAGTATGCCTAGGCATACTCTCGCGCGGTTCCTGATTTTTCAGTTTTCGGAGTTTGTGCGGCAAACCCCGGCGCTATGCCTGGTCTCTACACAAATCTAAAGGGTAAGCTGCTTCTGAAAGGGGCATTCTCTCTGATTTTCCGTACCAAAAGAATGCACTTATCCTGTGACAAGTACCTAACGGACTTTTTATCTCAGAGCAGACTTCCTCTGAAATAAAAACTGCCTGCAGTAATTTGCAGGCAGAAGCGTATCGAAATAAAGCAAGGCTCTCAATTCACCTTACATCAAATAATACGGCAACTGGCTGTCATAGTCTGCATTCTAGACCTTAGACCCTTTAGCTTTGTGTCACTGCCTTTCGACAGCTTTACTATTATCGAAAATTTATCTTAATACGACTTTACTCCTTTCACAATTAAATGTCAACACAATTTTACTAAACAACAATATTGTTCTATTTTTGCCAAAGATATACAAATACGCTCTCATATGCGCAATTTCCTGAAGGCACTTTTTGATTTTAAAACCTTCCCCAAGCCCTCTCTTAATTCCCACAACTCTCATACCTCCCAAGCCCCCTCTTCATCACCAACACCGCCGCCCCCAGCATCACCACACACACTGCCGGCATGACCATCACCCCAACACCCATTCCGCTTTTCCCCAGCAGATACCCCACCGGATAATAGCTGACAAACGCATACGGGATCAGATATCCAAATATCCCCCGCAGAATAGGCGGATAGATCATAAGTGGATACTTAGCCATCTCTCCAATAGAAATGGCAAAAAAATTCAAACTGTTCTTACCGCTCTCCATCCAGAAAGAAGCACAGCTTGCGATCCATATCATACAAACCCGGATCACGCAGCATTCCACAAGAAAAACCACCAGACAGACAATTTTCCACAAATTCCACCGAATATCACAGTGACTTACCCCTAATGCAAACACCGCGGCGGCAATCCCCATCTTATTCAGCCCGTCAAAATCAATCCTGGCAGTCAAAAGCTGCAATCCCACCGGCAGGGGCCGCACCAGAAAACGGTCCAGATCCGCCAGATTGATCATCTCCGCAATCTTCCATGTCCCCTGAAAAAAGAAGTTGATACATCCCTCTGAGAACAAAAGAAAGCTGTATAACAGCAGTATTTCCCACAGCTTCCAACCTCCTACCTCAGGGATATTACTGTAAATGATGCCAAGCACTCCCAGGTTACAGATCTGGGAAAACCCAGTAAAAAACACCATCATCAGGAAATCCGTCCTGTACTCGGCCAGGGATTTCATATTCTGCATCTGGATCTGCCCATACATCTTCAGATAATATATCCATCTTCTCATCACTCACCCTCCATACAGGGAAATTACCCCTGAAGCTTTCTTCCAAAACAGCGCACTGCACACCCACAAAATTCCGATCCACACAGCCTGCACCACGATACCCCGAAGACTTTCCGTCATGGAAAATGTCCCTATAAAAATACTGCAGGGCGTAAACACAATGCCCTGAAAAGGCAGTATCTCCACTGCCCTTCTCAGCACTCCCGGAAACATCACAAGGGGCAGAAGCGCCCCGGAAAAAAAGTTGGTGAGCACCTCCCTGGCCTTTGTCACCCCATAAGAATTATCCGTATAAAAGCACAGCAGAGAAAACAGATACTGTATCCCGAATTTTATCCCCATACCCAAAAACAACGACACAAAAAACAACAGCACTCTTCCCGCACTTATTCCCCCCACACCGTTTACCGACAGATACAGGATTCCCACCAGTGCCAGCGTTACGCCGAACTCCATCCCGGCTGTCCCAAGCATTCTGAAAAACAGCATTCCTCTGTAAGACACCGGCTTGAGCAGATCCAGGATAATATCCCCTTTAATGATCCTCTTTGCCGTATTCATCTCAAACCCAAAGGAAAAGGAGCTGTTGCACAGAAACGCCACAAACACATATTTTCTCATAATCTCCCAGGTATACCCATTCACCACACCCTGATATCTGAAAATACTTTTCCACACATAGTAGAGCACTGCAACCTGAATAAAGTTAGCCAGCATCCCTGTAATAAAATTGCTCCGGTATGCGCATCCCTCCAGAAATCCACACCGCATATAAGAAATATACTTTTTCATCCGCAGCTCCTCCTGTTAAAAAGCCCGATCACAATCTGTTCCAGTGTCGTCCCCTCAGGATACTGCTCAAAAATCTTTCCCATCCTGTCATCAAATAAAATCTCTCCCTGCTCCAGGATGATGAGACGTCCGCACAGGGATTCCAAGTCATTTAAATCATGACTGGTCAGCAATACTGTGGTATTTCTCTCCTTATTTATCCTCTGCAAAAAACAGTAAATCCTCTGCTTTACCGCCACATCAAGCCCAATAGTAGGCTCATCCAGAAACAATACCGGCGGTTCGTGGAGCAGTGCCGCTGCCATATCTGCCCGGACCCTCTGTCCCAATGACAGTTTCCTGGCCGGCTGTCCCAGAAAAGGATCTAGCTCCAGAATTTCCCGAAACTCCCGCATATTTCGTTCATATCTCTCATCCGGTATCTCATAGATATTTTTCAGCAGCCGAAAGGTTTCGATCACGGGAATGTCCCACCAAAGCTGTGTCTTCTGTCCGAATACCACTCCGATCCTCCTGGCATTCTCCATCCTGTCCGCAAAGGGATTCTTTCCCATAATAGAGATTTCTCCCCCGCTGGGCTTCAGGATTCCTGTGAGCATCTTGATCGTGGTGGATTTCCCTGCGCCGTTTGCCCCTAAAAATGCCACACTCTCTCCCTCTTCTATGGAGAAAGACACCCCTTTTACAGCCTCTTTATGCCCATACTGAGGCTTTATAAGATGGCGGATACTTCCCCGTATCCCCTCTTCCTTTTTTACAGTTCTGTATTCTTTTTTCAAATCTTTGACTTCCATCAATGCCATTTTAAACACTTCCTTTTCTTCATTTATCACTGTTTTTCACACCCTCAAAAGAGACAGTCTGTAACTGTTCAGCAGCCTCACAGTTACGAGCAAAACCCTTGCAGAATTGCCTGCTGCGATGGAATTTTCACCTGGCTGCCGGATGTTTTCTTACGGCCAGCACAGTAAATGCGCATATCTCCTAAATAGCTGCCACAGTTCTATGATCAGTAATTCGGTTCCTCTAAAAAACACCCGGCAGAGTATCATCTGTGAAGATACCGTACAACTGCATCTGCTGAAAGGATAACAGACCTCCCTCAAAATGGACATATGCATTTCTAAGAAATGCCTGTTAAAATCTAACATCTTCCTGCCATCCTCTCGAATTTTGCCGTTTCCCATGATAAAATATCATCAGAGTAAAAAAATAGAAAGGAAGTGCTGCCATGCTCGGAAACAGGGATCTTCTCGTCCACCGGACTGCTGTCAGTCTCCTGTCCCTGCAGTTCAATCACTGCGGCATTCAGGAGTGCAGCCCGGGATATCAATCTGCCTTCCGATGAGTTGGAGCGCCTTATATTATCCCTCCTGTCCGTCACAGACCCCCGCCTGGAGGAGGTCACCTCCTACAAAAGAAACGAATACCCAGGGGAACAGTTTTTCCCTGTATCCCAGCCGGACAAATGCCTGGAGGTGAACAGCCGCATGCTTCATCTGTTTTCCCGCCTGATCCAAGCCCAGGCCAGCGGCTGCCCCTCCTCCATCCGGGAGAAAGATTATGCTCAGGACGCACGAGCCTTTATTGACTCCTGCTACTGTGAACCCATTAAAATACAGGATGCCGCGGATCTTCTTCATATTCACCCCAATTATTTGTGCTCTGTCTTTAAAAAAGCCTACGGACAGACCCCCAGGGAATATCTGAAAGCGTTGAGGATGGAACGGGCCGCCACGCTTCTTCTCAGAACAGATCAGCCGGTCTCAACCATTGCCGCATCTGTGGGCTTTTCCAACCCTTTTCAGTTTTCAGCCATGTTCAAGAAATACTTCGGCCTTTCACCTGCCGCCTACCGCAAAAAAGGGTAATATATAAAAAAGATATCCGCCGGCATCCCTGCCGATGGATATCTTTTTTCTTCTCTATAAGGGCGCTCCCTCATAATCACCTTTTTTATTCTTATATACCAGTTCTTCCTCTTCCTCCCTGTAAGCTCTGGGACTCATTCCGTAATGCTGCTTGAATATCTTGGAAAATGCAAGCTGGTCCACATAGCCCACAGAATTGGCAATGGCATTGATCTGCATATCTGTGTTTTTCAGCAGGGATCTGGCCTTTTCCATACGAAGGTTTACAAGATACTCCTGCGGCGAACAGCCTATAGCCTTTTTAAAACTGCTCGTCAGGTAACTCCTGTTCACGCCAATGTAGTCCGCCAGCTCATTGATCTTGATCTTCTGGTTATAATTAAAGGAAATATACTCCATTGCATGCTTCACATACACAGAACCGGGATACGGATGCGGACTGCCTGAACCGGGAATATTCTGCCTGTGCTCATCGATCAGCGCAGAGAAAAACAACATCAGAAGCCCGTTCCGCCTCAGCTCATCTGTATAGGAGAGCTGATGTGCCTCCAGCATGGAGTCAATATATTCATTCAGCACCTTCATACATTCAACCTTATGCACAGGGGTCTTCACAGAAAATCCTGCGCTGTTGGCACACTCTTCTGCCTTTAATCCGGTAAATCCCACCCACATATAGCACCACGGGTCTTCCATGTCAGCCTCATACCACGCCTCCGTATTAGGCGGGATCAGAAACGCATCCCCCGCACTCAGGTTATATTTCTTTTTATATATCTCCAGAGTCCCCTTACCCTCTCTCACAATATGCAGCACATAAGAAGTCCTCTTATTCGGCCCGAACCTGTGCCCGGGATCGCAGTATTCCCAGCCGCAGTAGATAAGGCAAAGCTCTACGGCTTCTCTCTGCAGATCCTCCAGACATCTGTATCTGGCCGAACTGGTAAAGCCGGTTGTGTGTTTCAATGTAATCCCTCCCCCTGTATGCATAGACGGGCAATATACCTGCTCTTCTGCCATAATAAAAAACGGCGGAAATGTCCAGGAACACTACCCTGAACATTCCCGCCTCAAAATTCTAGTCTGTTACCTCTTTCAGGGTGTAGAGCAGGGATGCAAAATCTCCGCCCTTTTTATTCAAATCTTCCCTGTCAATCGGTATTCCCACCTGCATCAGCTCATCGCCGTATGCCCGGTAGGTTTTCACCATATTTTTCTCTGTCCGTATACCATATATCTTTGCAAGACTGTCATCATAGGACGCTGACGGCGCTAAGTCGCAGCTCACCTCATACAGCATGTCCGCATCCAATCCCTGAAGCTTCAGCCTGATCCAGGACGCGTTTACCTTGTTCATTCTCTGGTAGAATCCTGCAACTGCCTGGGTTTTATCCTGAGCCACTACCATCCAGGCGGTGTCATTTCCCTCAAAAGGACTTAACAGCCGGTAGAAATCACCGTCTATCTGGATCAGCTCCCTGTACCCCTTCATGAACGCAACCTGTTTCTTAACACTTTCCATCTCTGCCTCAGACAGCAGGTTCAGATCCAGTTCATATCCAAAGGTTCCGAAATACGCCACATTTGCCCTTGTCTCGATGGGTGTCAAACGGTGCATCTGATGGTTCGGTACTGCGGATACATGAGAACCCATGCTGACAATGGGATATACATAAGAAGTACCGTACTGGATCTTTGTCCTCTCGCTGGCATCCGTGTCATCGCTGGTCCAGGTCTGCGGTGCAAAATAAAGCATGGCCGGATCAAATCTGGCCCCGCCGCTGGCACAGGACTCAAACAGGATCTCCGGAAATTCCGTTGTCAAACGTGTATACAGGTCATACACACCCAAAATGTATTTATGCATCACCTTACCCTGCTGTGAGGCGTCTGCCCCTCTGCTGTAAGGCTCTGTCATGTAACGGTTCATATCCCATTTAATGTAGGAGATGGATGATTCCCTGAGTACCTTTGCGATCATTTCGTAGATATAATCTACCACTTCTTTTCTGGAGAAGTCAAGTACATGCTGGTGTCTGGCGTGTGACTCAAAACGGTCCGGTGTGCTGATCAGCCAGTCCGGATGTGCCCGGTAAAGGTCACTGTCCTTATTCACCATCTCCAGCTCTACCCAGAGACCGAACTTCAATCCCAAAGCTTCCACCTTGCGGGAAAGTCCTGCAATGCCGTCCGGCAGTTTCTCAAGGTTTACATACCAGTCGCCAAGGCCTCTGTAATCATCATTTCTGGCCCCGAACCATCCGTCATCAAGGACGAACAGCTCCACACCAGCCTCTTTTGCCTTCTTTGCTATGGTTAAAATCTTTTCCTCATTAAAGTCAAAGTATGTGGCCTCCCAGTTATTGAGCAGGATCGGACGCGCCTTGTCTCTCCAAGTTCCCCTCATGAGGCGTTTCCTGTACAGTCTGTGATATGCCTGGCTCATCTTATTCAGCCCCCGGTCACTGTATACCATGACCACCTCAGGAGCCTGGAAGGATTCACCCTGATTCAGTTCCCATGCAAAATCCTCAGGATTGATACCCAGCATAACTCTTGTCATGTCAAACGTGGAAACCTCTGCCTGGGCCAGGAAATTGCCGCTGTACACCAGACTGAATCCATAGACTTCCCCCTGGTCTTCTGTGGTATGGGGACGCTTCAGGGCAATGAACGGATTGTGTTCCGCGCCGCTGCATGTGCCGTTTAACCCCTGTACAGATTGAATGCCCATCTCCAGCTTTCTGTTCTTCACATAACGCTCTCTGGACCATGCGCCGGATAACTGCACCAGCTCATAATCCATATCCAGGAACTCCACACTGGCACTCATGACACGCTCCAGGATGATCTTCTGCTCCCCTTTCTGTTCAAAACGGACATTCCGGGTGATCACCGGATACGCCTCATAAATAGTATAAGTGAGCACCATATCTGTATCTGTCACTTTGTCATGAAGTGTGATCTCCAGTGTCTCCGCCTCATCCTCAGACTCTGTGTAAGTGGACGGAAGAGGTTCGATAGATTTCTTTCCTCTGTAAATCTCATGAGATACATAGGAAAATTCTACTATCCTGCTGCCGTTTTCCTGCAGAACAGTCAGCGCAGGACTTCTATAATCACCGGTTCCGTACACCGGATACTCCTGCCTTGTATACTGCATGGACAGTATGCCGGGTTCCGGAACACACACGGACATCTGGGAGCGCATAGCCTCCTCGTGGAGATAGCCAAAATCCTCTTTGTCACGGACTGCCTTTCCATAGTACAGATTCTCTAACCGTCCGTTCTCCATGATCCGCATAAGGTAGCTTACTTCACTATTATAAATATGAAATTCTTTGGTCTTTTCATGAAATTTTACTGCCATCTTTTTCTCCTTTTAAAACTTTCTCTCCTCTTAAAAACAGGCCGGCGCAATAACACCTTATTACGCCGGCCTTAAATTTCTTAAAGTTTACCACCGCTGGTTGCAATACCTTCGATGAACTGTTTCTGGAAAATCATATAGAGGACGATCATCGGGATACAGGCAATCAGGGAAGCTGCCATTAATTCCGGGAATTTGGAGGTATACTGCCCCTGCATTTTCGCAAGTGCGGAGGACAGAACCAGCATGTCCTTATCTGTGTTGACGATCATCGGCCACATCAGGTCTTTGAAGGCAAACACTGCTGTGAAGATTCCCAGGGCAACCATACTGGACCGGGTAAGCGGTGCCATGATATAGAGGAAGGTCTGTCCGATATTACATCCGTCCAGCCTTGCAGCTTCTTCCAGGTCATTGGGAAGTCCCATATAACCCTGGCGGAGCAGGAAGGTACCGAATGCGGTGACAATACCGGGGAATACCAGTGCAAAAATGGTATTCAGCATTCCCATTTTACTTACCATCAGGTACTGGGGAATGATGAAGATCTGTACCGGAACCATCATCTGCAGAAGAACCAGGGAGAAACAGAAGTCTCTTCCTTTAAAGTGCAGACGTCCGAAAGCATAACCTGCCATAGTAGCTGTCAGCACCGCGCAGATAACGCGGAACAGGATCAGAAGCAGGGTGTTTTTATACAGGATCAGGAAGTTCATGTTCTCCATAACCGAGGTGAACGCTTCTGTTCTCCAAACCTTCGGGAAGATGACAAACGGGTTAACGGATGTTGCCTCTGTCACTGACTTAAATGCTGTGAGAATCATCCATATAAAAGGTATCAGCATCGTTATAGACACCAGAATCAATATTATATGAATAAGAGTGTTTATCATTTTGCTTTTTCTTTCCATACTATCCATAATGCATCCCCCTTTCTAGTTGTAGAACACCCATTTTTTCTGTCCTATCATCTGGAACACCGTGATGATCATGGTGATGACCAGAAGCAGGATAACAATAGTTGCACCATAACCCATATTCTTGTTGATGAACGCGTATTTGTAGAACAGGTATACCAGGGACTGGGTCTTTTCCAGAGCCGGGTTGGATTTATCCATTACCATGTACATTAAATCGAATACCTGAAGGGAACCGATAACACGTGTTACAAGGACAAAGAAAATAGTCGGGGATAACAGGGGTACTGTTATATGGAAAAAGCTTTTAACTCCGGTTGCTCCGTCGATCTCCGCGGCTTCATAATAGTCGTGGGGAATCTCCTGCAGTCCGGAAATAAATAACACCATGTTGTAACCGATGATAGACCATACACCGATAACAGCGATAGAGAACACTGCGATCTTAGGATCTGACACCCATTTTACATTGGCATGGAATACATTGTTGATCAGACCGAAATCTGAGTTGAACAGCCATCTCCAAACCATGGCAACTGCCGCCGGAGCTGCAACCATCGGAAGGAAGATGATGGTACGGTAAATACCACGGCCTTTCATTTTCCGGTTAAGCAGAACTGCCAGAACCAGAGCGATCACAATAGAGAACGGAACCTCTACGATCGCATACTTAAATGTATTGATCAGAGACTGCCATACTTCATGGTCTCCGAAAACTTTTACATAATTTTCTACTCCAACAAAGACGTTCCCTTTTCCGAAATCCCCTGTCTTAAAGAAACTCTGGTACAGGGTCTGGAAGATCGGGATGATATTTAAAACAACCAGACCAATCACAGTTGGAAGGATAAACAGCCAGCCCCACAAAAACTCGCTGCGCTCCCTGCTGGTTTTCATCTGTTTCTTTGTATTTCCATTACTAGCCACGCCACTCACTCCTTTTCCAAATGCAGGCAGATTCTTACGAACCTGCCTGCAATTTAATCCTCGGTCAATTCAGCTTCCCTTTGATCACTCCTCGGCTAATTTCTCATTCATCTGCTCTGCCATCTTCTTGCAGGCATCTTCCATGGACATTTCACCGGTGTATACGCTCTTTAAGATTTCGTTGTCTTCATTTTCCCAGGTAACTGTTGTTTTGGAATATGGTCTGATCACCATGTCATCCATCATGTTCAGATATGCCTCTAAGTTAAAGTCAGCAGATTTTGCCCATGCGTCAGAAGTACCCATATATGCAGACATGGTAACGCCAAGTTCAGCCTGTTTTTCCTGAGCTTCTTTGGATCCCAGGTACTCGATCAGCTGCCAAGCTTCATCTGTGTGGCTGCCGTTAGCTGCTGCTGCCCATCCGAGTCCGTTATAGATGGAAGCTCTTCTTCCTGTTGATGCGTTCTTCGGAAGTTCTACAACGTCACAGTTTTCTGCTGTGTACTCATTGTCACGATATGCTGCCAGCATCCAGGAACCCTGGAATACCATAGCAACTTTTCCGGACTGGAACAGTACGTCCTCACCGTTCTCAGACATTGTCTCGATGGAAGGCATAACTCCGTCTTTGATCCATCCTTCTAACATCTGCATTGCTTCGATGGTCTTAGGATCATCCCATCCGGATGTTTTCTTGTCATCACTGATAACAGTTCCGCCGTTATCATAGATCATGTTGTAGTAACCGGCCTGGTTGTTGTCATTTCTCAGAGCCATACCGTACTGGCTTCCGTCTTCCTTTGTCAGCTTCTTAGCTGCTTCTGTCACGTCGTCCCATGTCCAGTCTGCTGTAGGATAGTCAAGTCCGGCCTCATCAAACATTGTCTTGTTGTACCACAGAGCGATGGTATCTACATCCTTAGGAACTGCATAATATTTGTCTTCATATGTATACAGGCCCCAGATATCGGATGGGTAGTTTTCCGGGTCGATCTTATCACTGTCTGCAATCTTGTCTGTCAGATCAAGAAGCATATCATTGGACATGTATCTCTGGCTCTCATTGGAATGCATCCAAAATACGTCCGGAAGGGAACCGCCCTGTGCGCCTGCCTCCAACATGGTCCAATACTCGTCCCATTTTACTACAGAAAGTTTTGTCTTAATGCCGGTCTGCTCTGTAAAGTCAGCCAGGATTTCTTTGATACCCGGTTCCTGGTTGGTATCCCAGATAGATACGGAAAGTTCTGCATCACTGGAGCTTCCGCTTTCGGCCTTCTCGCCTTCACCTTCTGTCTTTGTGCTGCTGTCGTCAGAACCCTTGCTGTCTCCGCCGCTGTTTCCTCCACATGCTGCCAGTGACAGTGCCATAACGCTTGCCAGTGATAATGCTGCTACCTTTCTGAATTTCATACTTGCTCCTCCTTTTGCATTAAAGTTTTCGTCAGATTAACAGTTTTTACTGTATCCCTGAGTGATATCCTTATTATAGTTGCACATGGAATAATGTTAAATGGATATATGTTTTTATAATATGTCATAATGTTATATGTTTGTGCGTTTTTTATACTTTTCCTTGATTTCACCAGGTTTTCATTGCAGTTTAATTGCCTTGCAAGCTTTGTTTTCCATATACTTTTGATAGTTTTCGTCACAATGACGGGTTCATTCTCACATATCAAGACCACATTAAGTCTAAATCAGATTACATTATTCCATATTTTTTACATTTTTCCTGTTTTTTCTATTTTTCCACTCAAAATTACATACCGCAATTGCATTCTTCACCATTTAATGCTAGAATAACCCTTAGAATCACATCAAAGCATGTAACGGCCGGCAGAAAAAATGTACAAACCTGCCAATCAGTTACTAAAATACATTCTATTCAGAAAGGGCAGAAATTATGAATCTTTTAAACGAAGACAATGTAGTTCATATTTTTCTCAGCAAAATCGGAGATCTGGTGGTCGCCAATCTTTTGTTCATTCTCTGCTGTATCCCCGTCATCACCATAGGACCGGCCATGACAGCGCTGTATCACTGCACACTGCGCATGGTAAAAGGAAATGACAGCAGTACATCCAAGACCTTTTTCCGCGCGCTCAAACAAAATTTCATCCAATCCCTGGTGATCTGGCTGGGCATTCTGCTGGCAGGAGTCATATTGTTTCTGAATATCCGTTTTCTTATGCAGACTCAGGGTACATCTTCCTATGGAAAGATTCTGCTCTACATGTCAGAGGCTCTTATGGGACTTCTGGTGATCGTGGCCCTCTACATCTTCCCAGTCATTGCGGCTTTTGCCAACACCGCCGGGAAACTGCTGAAAAACGCATTTTTGTTTGCCTTCATGCACTTCCCCTCCACACTGGCCATTGCTGTCATTACCATTTTGCCCATGTATATGACATATCAAGATCTGAAGCTGATGCCTCTGTACGCGTGCTGTTGGTTCTTCTTTGGCTTTGCCCTCACGGCTTATATTGATTCATTCTTTCTGTATCGTATCTTCCGGCCTTATCTGGAAAAAGAAGAGGAGTTGCCAAAAGAGGAAACACGGTAAACATGGATTTCCAAAAAAGCATCCTGCCTGAAGGATTTTTTCATACAACAAAAAGGCACCGTCTGCGGAGCCGCCCAGTTCTGTATTTTACAGATACTGCGCCGTCCCGCAGACGGTGCCTTTTTCTTTTTATTTCAGCAGTTCATCGAGAACCGCTTTCGCCATTACAATATCCTTTTTCTGCTCTTCACCGGAAATTTCACGCTCAATAGTGATATCTCCTGCATATCCAATCTCTTTCAGTTTAGCCACAAAAGCGGGGTAATTCACCTTACCCTGTCCCAGAGGCACTTCATCGCCAAGCATGTGACCGTCTGTAGGGTATTTTCCATCCTTGCCGTGGATACCCATGACATATTCACCGAATACCTCCAGCGCGTCCACGGGATTTGCTTTTCCGTACATGACCAGATTGGCAGGATCTAGGTTAATGCCCACATTACCTTTTCCCAGTTCTTTTTCTATATCCTGGATCGCCCTTTTCAGGGTAACCGGCGTCTCCTGTCCTGTCTCAAAGAGGAAATTCTGGCCGTTTTCCTTACACTGCTTTACCAGTTCTTTCAGACAAACGAGAACACCCGCGTAGTTGAGATCATAGGGATTTTCAGGCATATATCCCACATGGGTCGCCACATCTTTTACATGGATCATAGCGGCAAACCTGATACCCTCCTGCAGCATCTTCACACGCTCAAAGCGGAACGTCTCAGGCACAAGTCCCAGGGTAAGCTGTCCGTCATAGAAATCCCATACTTTAGGGCCTTCCCAGCCGCACCAGAATGCTGTGATATCTACTTTGTGATGTTCAGCAGCCGCATTCACCTTATCCGCATTCTCCTGATCCATGATCTCTCTATCCCAGCACACCAACTGGCAGCTCTCCATCCCCATGGAACGCAGCTCCGCGAATCTGGCATCTATATCTGTATCACGAAAAAGTTCTATCAAAACTCCTACTCTCATAAAAAATACCTCTCTTTCTTTTAACTTAACCGCAGCTTTTCAGCCTCATCACAGTTACAGGCAAAGTCCTTTTAGCCGTTACGCTTAACCCTTCACTGCTCCCGCTGTAATACCGCCTACGATATGCTTCTGCATGATCACAAAGAAGATCAAACTGGGGATCATGGACATTACGATACCCGGAAGGGCGTGTTCCCAGTCTGCCGTCTGTGCAGAGAACTGCATGTAAAGCGCATTCTGGATATTCATAGCCTTTGCATTTCCTCCGACGATGAGCTGGTTGGTAATGATATCATTCCAGGTAGCCAGAGTATCCAAAACTACAACTGTTGTCAGGATCGGTTTCAGCAGCGGCAGTACAATATTAAAGTATGTTCTCGCCTTGCCGGCACCGTCGATGCAGGCGCACTCTTCCAATTCAATAGGTACATTTTTTACAAACCCGTGGATCATATATACAGCCAGCGGCATACAGAGACCTGTACTCACCAGTATATAACCTATTTTACTCCCTGTCATTCCCAGATTTGCCACCAGTCTGGTCAATGTGATCATGTAAGACTGGAACGGCACCATCATAGGAATGATGATCAGAACAAAGCATGCGCCTGACAACCTGCCCTTTGTTCTAGCCAGCTTGTAAGCCGCCATAGGCGCAAGGAGCGCGATAATGAGCACTGTACACACCGTATACAAAAGCGTATTCCCTATCAGCAGCGGGAAATCAAACTTTGTCCAGGTCTCTATATACATATTCAGGCTCCAGCTCTTGGGAAGAGCCAGGAATTCCTGCAGCATATCATTATAAGGCTTAAACGAGTTGATAAATATCAGAAGCAGGGGCATCAGCCAAAACACGGAACATATGAACACTATAATGGAAAGAATGCTGATTTTTCTCACTTTTTTCATTATGCCTCTACCTCCTTACTCTTGGTTACTTTAAGCTGGATCACTGTAACGATCAGCACAAACACCACAAATACAAGGGATTTTGCGGTAGCCATTCCATAACGGTTGTTGACAAACGCTTCTTTATATATATTGTACGCCACAGAAATGGTGGAGTTTGCCGGACCGCCCTTTGTAAATACCATGATGACATCAAATAACTTGAAGGCAAATGTCAGGGATGTGAGCATACAGATAGACACTGCCGGCATGATCAGCGGCACCGTCACTTTTCTGAGCACCTGGAACTTATTGGCGCCGTCTATCTTGGCAGCCTCAATGAGTTCTTTCGGAACCGCTATGATACCCGCAATATAGTTCACCATATAGAATCCCAGATTCTGCCATACCGTCATGATGACCACAACAAAGAATGCCAGTTTCGCTGTGCCAAGCCAGCTCCAGTTAAACATCTCCCATCCCGTCACCTGATACAGAGCCTCAAATCCCGGACCCAGGATAAACTTCCAGATCAGGCTGATCGCAGTCAAACTGATTATGTACGGAATATAATAAAACGCACGTCCCACGCTTGAACTCTTCTTCTCTTTTGCCATTACCAGCGCCACTGTAAGAGACAGGACGTTTACGATCACAACATAGAACACCGAGAACTTCAGTGTAAATGCAGTGCTCTTCCAAAACAGCGCATCATTGGTAAATATATTTACAAAGTTTTGAAGCCCTACAAACTCCATATCCTTGCTGATTCCATTCCAGTCAAACACAGAATAATACAGGTTCATCAGAAACGGCACATCTGTGGAAAAAAGCACAAATGCCACTGCCGGAAATACAAACAATGCAAAAATCAATAAATCTTTTGTTTTTCCTTTGCTTTTCACTTTCACGCCTCCATTTTCCCCTTCCACAGCAGCAGGCCGCAGTGTGCCTCCTGCCCGGAGGTTTTTGTAACACAGGGAAACCCCAAAAGCTCTCCTGTGTTATAAAAAACGGGGCCGTTGCAGCCGCAACAGCCCCGTCCGGTCATCGTTACCCCGCCGCAGTTTCCAACTTTACTGTACAACCCATCCGTTCTGGAACTCTTCCGTCACCTGTTCTGCAGTCATATCACCAGTCATATAAGCCTGCAGTGCCGGTCCTACAATGTCACCGTAGCCATTTGGCTCGATAGTATGGATCCATCCGTTTGTTTTGCCCTCTTCCACATATGTGGACGCATCATTGGCAAGCGCGCCTTTTACATCCATATCCGTCTTGACGCCCGGTACAGCTCCAACACCGTCGCACATCCATTTCTGGCCTTCCTCAGATGTAAGGATATATTCCAGATATTCTTTTGCCAGGTCAAGATTTTCAGAGTCTTTATTTACAATATATGTCCAGTTACAGGATGACAGCAGTGTTGCGTCATCTGCATTGTCACTTACCGGGCAGGGAAGGAATGCCAGGTTTGCATCCGGGTTAAAGGAATCCAGTGTAGACTGGCACCAGTCACCCATATGAATGATAGCTGCCTCACCGTTTGCAAGCATATTCTCGCTTGTCTCCCAGTCAACTTCAAGTGGTTTGTCCGGTCCGTATTTTACAGCCAGATCCAGAAGGCGGAATACATTCTGGAAATTTTTCAGGTCTTTGAATTTCAGATCTCCGCTGTTGAGTTTTTCCACAACGCCTTTGGCATCCAGAGTTTTGTCCATCATGTAATGTGTGGACAACTGCTGCAGTACCCAGGTCTCCTTGGCTGCCAGAGAAAATGCTGTGATGCCTGCCGCATCCAGTTTCTCGCAGGCTGCTTCCAGTTCATCCATAGTCTTTGGAAGCTCTGTGATACCTGCTTTTTCAAACAAGTCTTTGTTATAGATCAGACCCATATTTTCATAGGTCCAGGGCAGAGACATGATCTTCCCGTCAGCGTCTTTTCCCGTATCCAAAGCCTGCTCATTGAATTTATCCAGTACCTCTTTCTCGTCTGTCCAATCATAAGCATATTCATAGTATTTCTGAGCAGATGTTCCTGACTCCACGTCAAATACATCCGGGATATCCCCTGAGTTAATACGTGACTGAAGCAGTGTGTTGCTGTCATTAGCAGCATGCTGCACCTCAATCTTAACCCCAGGATGTGACTCCTCAAACTTTTTCGCCATCTCAGCATACTCGTCAAGACCATAAGCATGAGCATCGAAGACCTTCAGGGTAACCTCTTTGCCGCTGTCTGCGCTGTCCTTACCGGAATCGCCCTTGGACTCCTCTGTACTGCCGCCGCCACCGCCGCAGGCTGTAAGACAGGATGCTGCCAAAGCCGCTGTCATCAGAACCGTCAGTGTTTTCTTCATCATAATTTTTTCCTCCTTGAAATTTATATTTGTTTTTATTTCCTGTTCACATATTCCTTTGCCCGTCTCCACTCTTCAATTCCCTGACGAACAGATTTGATACCCTCTTCCAGAGGCGCAACCTCCACTTCTCTGCCGTTTTGGAGGCATTCAATGAAGTATTTGATCTCTGTATAATACGGCCCCAGATTGGAGACGTTGATCCCCGCGGAATCATCCTTCACATCGTATTCCCTTTCAAGCTCCGGATACTCCACCGTGCCGTCATTTTTATAAACAGTCAGCGGTTTTTCATCGCGTCCCCGGAATACGATACTGGCCTCCTCGAAGCATGCGTGGAAGCTGGCCTCAAAGGGAAGCGCTGAACTGATATCCCATATGCCTTCTGTCACTGCGAATACTTTTCCGAATTCGTATGTAGTAAAGATCTGGTTGATCATTCCGCTGGAAAATGCTGTTGCCCTTACATCAAAGGAATCCGGTTCTCCCAGCATATATCTGAGAAAATCCAGATCATGCACATGCAGATCCAGCACTACCGAACCACTCCTGTCCTCCTTATGGAACCAGTCCTCAAATCCCCACGCCGCGTCGCCGCTCACTCTCTGCATGGTAATGGATTTCAGTTCACCATACCGGCCTGTTTCATAGCAGTCCTTCAGATACCGGTATTCATCAAAGGAGCGGACCACCTGCCCAACCATAACCTGTACATGGTTCCTCTCCTTTGCATCCAGAAGCTTCTGTGCCTCCTCCTCGGTCAGACATACCGGTTTTTCTATGAACACATTCATTCCCCTGTCCATAGCCGCTACAGCATGTTCTGTGTGGAGATAACTGGGAAGGCAGATATGCACGCTGTCCAGCGTCTCCGCTTCCAGAAGTTCCATCCCCGTCTTGTACAGTCTGGCATTTGGCCATTGCTCAGCCGCCTTTTCCAGGAACTCGGGCCTGCAGTCAGCCAGCGCCGTTACCTCAACATCCATCTTGGATGACAGTGCTTTCAGCGACAGGTTGTGGGTGGTCCCCATTCCTCCGCATCCTATTAATCCCACTTTCATCTCATCATCCTCTTTTCTTTTTGTTTGTCCAGTGGCCTTACTAATAAATTTTAAAATTAAAAGCCCCGCTGGTTTTTCAGCTATTTTTGGCTTTTTGATAATGTAAAATTTATTTATTTGATAGCTATACAATAGCATCACATGTCATTTATGTCAATATGTTTTTGTATTTTTGTGATATAAGAATGTGATTTACTACATTTTTAACATTTTATAATCACATATTTTGTGCACTTTTAACCTTATTACCATTTATTCCTACCGCATTACAATTTATTTACACTATTTCCAGTCGTTTTTGTTTCATTATTTTTAAATTCCCTGCTCTTATCTAACACTTTACACAATTATATGGTTATTACTCTCCATTTTTACATCTTTTCACAAATAATATTGCATAACTCCGGGTTTTATGGTAGCATCTAATTAATAATACCACTTTACAATTAAACCAGCAAAGGAGGTGAACATATGAAACTTCTGACACAACAGGTGATCAAGAACACTAATATGAAGCATCTGTATTCCTCCATATATATTGAGAACGGAATATCACGCACAGAGCTGGCCAGGCGCACCCATCTCAGCAAAACCACGGTATCCACACTGGTTGATGAACTGATCGAAAGGGAATTTATCGCCGATGAAGGGGCCTCCCACTCTGACTGCGTCGGCAGAAAACCCAACTGCCTGAAAGCCCAGACAAATCAGCATTTTGTGATCGTAATTAGCTGGGTGGACAATATCGCCGAAGCTCATGTGGTGGATGTAGCCGGCACTTCAGTCTACAGTACCAGGCTGCAGTTAAAAAAGGGGGAGACTTATATCTCCTTATCCAGGACATGTGTGTACAGGGATATCCTGTCCAAATACGACTCCGAACGGATCCTGGGCATCTGTGTTGTGGTATCTGCCATGATAGATGCCGCACGGAACGAGATATACTCCACAACCCTGAGCCTCGGTCCCGGCGGGAGCGGCAATCTGATACACGAACTGAACTTTGCCTTTCCGGATTATCCTGTGGCTCTGCTGGAGGATACAGCCTGTTATGCCTACGCAGAGAAGATATATACCCAGGTCAAGGAAAAGAACTTTGCGTTCATCAATTTCGGAAGGGGGATCGGCGCCACTATATTTATAGAAGGCAACATGCTTGGCAAGGCCAGCGGCTCTGTCACCCAGTTTGGTCATTATTCGGTCAATCCAAAAGGTCCTCTCTGCGTATGCGGCAACCACGGCTGTCTGGAGGCCATGTTCTCCGAATCCCAGATAAAAGCCAGACTGGAAGAATCCGGCAAGGAAAGCTGCCTTCTGGGGCGCTCTGCCATCACGTTTGAGGATTTGGGAAAGGCAGCCCTCTACAAAGACCCCGCCGCCATCCACACGCTGCAGAAAATGGCCAGAGATCTGGCCCTGGCGCTCAGCAACCTGATCTGTATCGTGAACCCCGAACTGATCATTCTGGGCGGAAAAGGACAGCACCTGGGTACTTTATTTATAGAGGAGGTGCAGAATTCACTGCGCGATGTGGGTTTCCGCAGGATGGTGGACTTTTCAGGTGTAAGGTATTCACAGCTTCAAAGCGACGCCTACCTAAACGGCGCAATGAAATATTTTTTTGACACCTATTATTCCTTCCTGGAACCCAGGCTGTGTACTTTTTATATTGGATAGTCTGCAATCACAGATCGTCCATTCAAACACATCCCGGAGATACGGAATTTATTTGTACCCCATGCCTTTTTGTGATATGTTTAAGGTAATAAAACTTTACTGTCAGCAGCGCTTCGAGAGACGGCGCTGCAAATCACAGGATTATATCATAATAAAGCAAAGGAAAAGCAATATATTATGAAACTGGTCAATCAACAATTAATCAAAAACACCAATTTAAAACAACTGTACAATTCTATTTACCAGAATCCGGGTACTTCAAGGGCGCAGCTCTCCAAAGATTCCCATCTGAGCAAAACCGCTGTCTCCTCCCTGGTAGATGAATTGATCGCCCGGAAGTTTGTATATGATTCCGGGACAGGCGGAAGTACGACTGTGGGCCGGAAGCCCAACAGCCTGCTTCTCCGCACAGAACAATACTACGTAGCGGTTCTCTGTCTGGAGGAGGACAGGCTGAATGCCGCCCTGGTGGACATTACAGGGACTTCCTCCATCCCTATGCAGATGGAAGTCTCTTCACCTGATGCTTACATTCCTCTGTGCCGGGATTACATAGAACAGACCGTACTCAGACAGATTGAAAAAGAGCAGCTTCTGGGAATCTGTATCGTTGTCCCCGCCATGATAGACCCGGATAAGCGGGAGATATTCGCCACCACTCTGAATCTTCCCGAAAAAGATTTTGTAGGTGAATTGCAGCGGACTTTCTCTGATTTTTCCGTCAACATCCTGAACGATACAGCCTGCTTTGCCTACGCGGAAAAAGTTTATACACAGATCACAGAAAAAGATTTTGCTTTTATCAACTTCGGCAAGGGGATCGGCGCAACTCTCTTTATCCGAAACGAAATGTTGGGGCATGCCTGCGCGTCCTACACCCAGTTTGGCCACTACTCCATTAATCCCAAAGGGAAACTGTGTACCTGCGGGAACAGGGGCTGTCTGGAGCTGATGATCGGGGAGGGGTCTTTAAAGGACAGGATCACCCAGGCAGGAAGCAGTCCTGCATTTAAAAAACCATCTGCTGTCACGTATGCGGATCTGGGGCAGGCCAGCGTATACGGGGATGTGGTCTCCCGCAAAGTGATACGGGAGATTGCCGATGAATTTTCCCTGGCGCTGTGCAACCTGATCTGCATGGTGCATCCAAAACTGATCATTATCGGAGGCAAAGGAAAGGACCTGGGTCCTGTATTTTTACAGGAAATACAGGAATGTCTGCACACCACAGGTTTCCGCCGTATGGTAGATTCCGTCAGCGTGCGCTACAGCCTCTTAGATTCCAGCGCCCTGTACAACGGCGCCATGAAGTATTTTTTTGATATTCATTATAATTTCACGCAGGAGATGGACGGAAGCTTTTTCATCGGATAAAATGCTGATTCGATCCTCAACAGGTCTGCCGTCTTCTGATCATTCAACGGAGGTACAAAATGAAAAAACTCAGAGCTGCAATTATGGGCTGCGGAAGGATTTCCGTATGCTACGAAGACGCTTTTAACCGCCTGTCAGATCAGGTGGAGCTTGTATGCGCCATAGATATTGACCCGGAGAAAGCAAAGACTTTTGCAGAAAAATTCAACTGCCATTACTGCACAGACCTGGAGACTGCACTCCAGTATGATATTGATGTGATACACCTGTGTCTTCCCCATTATCTGCATCCTGTCATGGCGGTGAAAGCCATGGAAGCCGGTCTTCATGTTCTGACAGAAAAGCCGGTGGCCATTTCTCTTCAGGACGCAGACAAGATGATAGAGACACGGCAGCGCACAGGCAGAAAACTGGGCGTTATATTCCAGACCCGATATACGAAAAGTGTGGAAAAGCTCAAAGAACTTATGGACGCCGGATATTTCGGACGGATCCTCTCCGCTCGTTCCTATCTTACCTGGAACCGCCCCCATACCTACTATGAAGGAAGCGACTGGAAAGGTACCTGGGACAGAGAAGGCGGCGGTGTGCTCATAGACCAGGCCATACACAGCATGGACCGGGTGCGTTATATGCTTGGAAGTGATATTGAATGGATCGAAGGAAGCGTGCATAACCACTGCCACGATACCGTGCGGGTGGAGGACGCCGCAGAAGCAGCCATTCAATTCAAAAACGGCTGCATTTATAATCTGTATGCCTGTAACTCCTACGCCTCAGATGCTCCTATCACCATTGAATTCCAGGGAGAAAAAGGCCGCTGCGGACTGATCCAGGATATGGGATTCTATGAAGCTGACGGATGCTACACGGAAATCAGAAACACCTACGAGACGACCAGCGTCGGACCGGATTACTGGGGAAGCAGCCATCATCTGCAGCTCAGGGATTTTTATGAGTCTATTCTTTGCGACCGCCCGGTGGCTATAGATGCCGCGGAGGGAAGAAAAACTCTTGAAATGGTAAAAGGAATCTATTTGTCTTCCCTGGAACGAAGACGCGTTTATCTTCCTTTTGAAGATGTGTGCTATAAAGATTTGAATACGCCGAAATAAACGGATCACCGATCCGCGCACAAACACCGGGGATTTTGCATCCCCGGCGTTTTTATTGCAGGATTTCCTTTACCTTTTCCAGAGTCATACCGCAGATTTTTGCAATGTTTTCCTGCGTCTCGCCCTGTATATACAGCTTAAATACCTGACGCGTTCTTTCTTCCCCTCTTCTTTCCGCACTGCTTATCTGTGAGTTATAATCTCTCAAAGCCTTATCCCTCGCTTCATATTCCATCCGTTTCTTTTCGTCCGCGCTCATGGTTCTCAGGGTGTGATATGCTTCATTGAGATATTCGTTCGCTTTTGCCACGCTTTCAAACTCCTCTCTGCTTTTCCCACTAAAGAACTTCATCCACAAAATGACATCTTCTCCTGTGCGCACTTCTTTTGGCAATTTTTTAAGCTCCAGGATCTGTATCTCCATCTTATCCGATTATACATTACCAGTTTTATCATCCCGAAAATGAATGGTCCTGTAACACTGGACGTCATCCGGAAAATGCACAAAGTCCAGGATGCTCACATGAATGCACTTCTGAAGCTTTTCATATGGTTCGCCTTTTTTGATCTGACCTGCAAACATCCTCCCCATATAAAAAAGAACACGCTCGTCCCAGCATTCAAAGTATTTGACCTGCATTTCCATATTCATCCTGGTTCCGTCTGCAAGCAGTACATGGACATCCAGAATTCCCAGCTTGTCATTCTTCATCAGCTCCGCAAAACAGAAGTCCACAGTGGGCAGCATTATGAAATTATCAGTTTCCATAGATTCTCCTTTCCCGAACAGAATATACCTGATACAGGAAGAAGAATTTCTCTGTGATCTGCCCTCATTATACCATATCTTATCAGGCGGTAAAAGGCGGTAAATCTGTTCTCTCAGTTTTAACTGTTATAACAATTGGAATCGCACGGCGAATTGCCGTTTAGAAAATGAAGAGCGAACGCTCTTTGATATCCTTACCCGGAAGTATAACACAGCCCATTTCATATAACAATTGGACAATACGCTGAAAATTAAACAATAACAACAGAAGACGGCACAGCTCCAAAGCCGCACCGCCCTCTTTTAATTTGTCATCGCTCTTTTAGTTTACATAATATATACTGCTGCCTCATAAGGCCGCATGGTCCGTTCCTCCAGCGCTGCATCTTGCTCATAATTATCGATCAGGAGTACCGCCTTTTCAGCATCAAGTCCCTCCGGCATATGGAAAGGAACCTCATCCTCTGTGAAATTCAGGATCACAAACATTTTTTTGCCTTCATAGTTTCTTTCATATATATAAAGGCTCTCATTTTCAGGCTCATACTCCCTGAAATCCCCATAAACGGCAGCCTCATTTGCCTTCCGCATCCGGATCAGCCTCTTCATATAATAAAAGATTGAGTCCGGATCCTCCAGAGCTTCCTTAACATTGATTTCCTTATAATTGGGATTTACTTTAAGCCAGGGAGTTCCTGTGGTAAATCCGGCATTTACGCTGTCATCCCACTGCATAGGGGTTCTCGCATTATCACGGGAGCGGAAACGGATGGCATCCAGCAGGACATCAGGATCCGCGCCACCATGGATGACCCGCTCATTCCAGAGATTTTTCACCTCAATGTCATTATAATCCTCAATAGATGCAAAATGCACATTTGTCATTCCAATCTCTTCCCCCTGGTAGATATACGGGGTCCCCTGCATAGTCAGCAGCATGGTGTACAGCATTTTCTGGCTCTCTTTCCGGTACTGCTTGTCATTGCCCCTTCGGGACACAGTCCTCGGCTGGTCATGATTTGTCCAGTACAGGCTGTTCCAGGCCTTATCCTGGAGTACAGTCTGCCATTTGCTGAAGCATGCCTTTAACTCTGGCAGCGGCACTTTCCGGTAGCTGTACCGCTCAGGTCCGCAGTCCAGTCCGTTCTGTTCAAACTGGAAAACCATATTCAGCTCTGTGCCTTCATTATTGGCATAGCGCAGGGCATGCTCAAGGGGAACATCCGGGGTCTCCCCGACTGTCATGATATCATATTTTGACAGGACCTCCCGGTTCATCTCCTGGAGGAATTCATGGATCCTCGGTCCATCCTGGAAATACTCCGTTCCCGTTATCTCAGCCGGCTTTCCGTCCGGAAGTCCTGGTGTTTTAGAAAACAGACTCACAACATCCATACGGAAGCCGTCACAGCCCATATCCAGCCAGAATTTCATCATATCGTAAATCTCACCGCGCAGTTTGGGATTCTCCCAATTCAGATCCGGCTGTTTTTTTGAAAACAGATGCAGATAATACTGGTCTGTTGTCTCATCATACTCCCATGCAGGTCCATAGAAATAAGAAGTCCAGTTATTCGGCTCCTTTCCGTTTTTGCCGTCTCTCCAGATATAATAATCCCTGTACGGATTATCCTTAGACTTTTTCGCTTCGACAAACCACTGATGTTCGTCTGAGGAATGATTTACCACCAGATCCATGACAAGCTTCATACCTCTGTCATGGATTCCGGACAGCATCTCCTGAAAGTCCTCCATATTTCCAAACTCATCCATAATATCCCTGTAATCGGAGATATCATATCCGTTGTCATCATTGGGCGATTTATAACAGGGTGACATCCAGATAACATCAATACCCAGATCTTTCAGGTAATCCAGCTTACTGATCACTCCCCGCAGGTCTCCAATGCCGTCCCCATTGGAATCCATAAAACTTCTGGGATATATCTGGTAAACAACCGCCTCTTTCCACCATGCTTTTTTCATGCTGTTCTCCTCTCAGATTTTTTTATTCTTTTACAGCGCCATTTGAAATACCGGCAACGATCTGCTTCTGGAACAGAAGAACAATGAGAAGTGTCGGTATGACTACCACCACGGTTGCCGCGGCGATCTGGCTCCAGAACACTGTGAACTGATCCTTCAAATAGCTCAGGCGCACAGGTACTGTCTGGATTTTTTCATCAATATTCAAAGTACAGGATAACAGATACTCATTCCATGCTGCAATAAAGCTCATGATGGCTGTTGTAAACACACCCGGTGCAGCAATGGGGAAAATGATCCGCCACAGCATTCCCCATGTGGAACAGCCGTCTATCTTGGCCGCTTCCTCCAGAGCCAGGGGAACCTGGTTAAAATGCGCGACCATGATCCATACAGCACTGGGGAGCGTGATGGTTGAGTATGCCAGGCATACCCAGTATGTATTCAGGATATCCATCTTATAGAACATGTTAAAGATAGGTCCTACCACGATCATCTGCGGGAACATGGCGACTGCCAGGATAAGTCCCATGAGCAGGTTTTTTCCCTTAAATTTAAATCTGGAGATGATATACGCGGACATGGATGCCACAACCACCACATAGAAAGTGGTTGCCACTGACATAACAAAGCTGTTTCCGATCGCCCGGAGCATCCCCTTCTCAACAATAACCGTCCGGTAATTGTCCAGAGTGGGATTTTCCGCTATAATACGATAGCAGTTGGCTCCGAAAATTTCCGATTCCGGCTTAAACGAACTGATCAATATCCAGAAGAAAGGAAATACTGTGATCAGCAGAAAAACTACCACACAAATCCAGCAGATAATATTAAATGTTTTATTCTTACTCATTTTCCTTCCTCCTTTCTAATCATTATTGATCACGTCCGCGCCGAGCACCTTCACATAAATCACTGCAATGACCGCAACACAGACAGCCATACCCATTACCACCACCGAACCATACCCGTAATTACTCTGACCAAACATCAGCTTATAAGAGTATACAGAAAGGGATTCTGTGCCGTTACCCGGGCCGCCTCCTGTCAGAATGGCGATCAGGTCATACACACGGAAGGCATCCATAGTACGGAACAGAAGCGCCACCAGAAGACTTGGCTTGATAAGCGGAAGGGTGATCCTGAAAAATGTCTTGAACGGGCCTGCCCCGTCAATAGAAGCACTTTCATATAAGCCTCTGTCGATCACCTGCAGGCCTGCCAGAAGAAGCAGTGCCATATATGGTGCTGTTTTCCACACATCTGAGATAACAACAGATGTCATAGCTCCATTGGCTGTCAAAAGCATTGCAGACTGCTTAGGGATCAGTCCTATCATAGAGAAAATTTTGGAGATAACACCGTAACTTCCATCATACATATAACTCCAGATCATAGCCGACACCGCAGTTGGTATTGCCCACGGTATAAGAGCTATGGTACGGACAACACCGATACCCCTGATCGCCTTATCCATGATCAGAGCCAGGATCATACCGATGACCAGCTCAATGGCTACGGAAATAACAGTAAACAGCAGGGTATGTCCCAATGCCTTGAAAAATCTACTGTCGTGGAACAGCTTTGCAAATCCTTTCAATCCTGTAAAGTTGGATTCTACAATACACGTATCCATATCATCCAGGATCTGAGGCATACCATCCCTGTTATACATATCCAGATCCGCGTTCCTGTCATAAATAGCCGTCAGCCTTTCCCTGATGTCATCATTAAATGCTTTTATATCACTGATAGTCTCAGAAGAGACCTTGCTTACACCTTTAGAGTCTTTATACTGCTCATACATTTCATTTACTTCTGTCTGAATGGCCTGAAATTCAGCCACATCGTCGCTGCCAAGGCCCTCTGTAGCCATATCCGTATCGATAAACCAACTCACATAATCCAAATCCTGTGCATACAGTTCCCCGTTCAGCTGCTGTGACATATAAAAGCTGTTGTGCTGCTGATCGTTTGTACGGTAATCAAACAGCGTATACATCAGAGATGTCACGATGGGATAAATGGAGAATATCCCTATAAATATAAGCAGCGGAAGAATGAACAGAAACTGTTTAAACGTCATTCTTTTAATCATAATCTTCCCTCTTTCCCAACTGCAAAAAAGAATCCGGCCGGTTTCTTTTCACTGTTATGAACAAAACAAGGGTGCCGTATTAAGCCAAAGACATATATGTATATATGCAGTTACGCCTAACACGACACCCCTTCACTCATCTAAAATCCCCGCCCCGGGAAAATACCCGGTTCTCTGTTACTGTTTCAGCAGTCCTTCCACTTCTGTTGTGGTTGCATCCAGATCAGATTCTCCTGATAAGAATTTGTGAATGGAAATCTGCAGTGAATCAGATAATTCCTCATATTTGTCAGAGGATGGTCTTGCGATTGTGTTCTCCAGAGCTTTCATGAATCCCTCTTTGCTGAGAAGCTGATTTGCTGCCTTTACATCAGCATCCTCCAGTGCTTCGTTAAATCCAGGAACATATCCGCCCTTACTGCAGAAAATCCTCTGTCCTTCCATGGATGTGAAGTAATCCAGGAATGCCCATGCACCTTCTTTATGTTCGCTCTTGGCATTCATAGCCAGCAGCCAGCCGCCGATGCAGGAACCGCCCGGGATAGGAGCGATATCTGTCTGATCCTGTGTTACCGCTGCGCCTTCTGCTCCCACCAGGCCCCATACGTATGGCCAGTTACGTGAAAATACAGTTTCGCCGTTTACATAACTATTAGCTGCTTCAGATTCCTGATAAACCAGAATATCATCCGGTGTTGCGTCAGAATCAACGATCTTCTTCATAACTTCCAGCCCGCCTTTTACATCCGTAAAGTTGGCTGTATATTCATTTGCATTGCAGACAAGGCCTTCATACTGGTTTGCCTGGAATGTAAATCCTGTCTTGGTACCGCCCTGTCCCTTATATGTTTCAGCCATGGCAAGCAGGTCATCCCATGTGAAATCTCCGCTTCTTAATTTGGCTGCGTCCTCCTCAGATACAATATCACTTCTGAAATAGATAACTCCAAAGTCAGGATACAGCGGCAGCGCATATGTCTTGGCATTATATGTACCGGCCTGGATGGAACCTTTGTTGTAATCTGCCGGGCTTCTCTTTGCATCCTTCATGTAGCTGTCCAGGGGTTCTATATAACCTGCTGCAGCCATGTCGCCTGCCCAAACAGTATCAATAGATACCAGGTCATATTCAGAACTTCCCGCTGAGAACGCTGTATTTAACTGGCTTCTTGTCTGGTCCGTATCATTGGATGCTGTCACCCATTTTACTTTATATTTATCCTGGGATTTTTCAAAGCCATCGATCACTGCCTCCACTGCGCCGTTTCCGTCATCAGAGCGGAACAGGGTAATCTCTTCACGGTCACCATCCGCTGTTGACTCCTTTGTCTCACTGTCTGCGGTGCTGCCGGAGTCATCCGCTTCGTCCGCATCGTCCTTGGTATCCGCAGCTTCCTGCTTATCTTCCCCGCCTGCCTCTGTGGAGGTCTCCTTGTCACTTCCACCGCCGCATGCCGCCAGACCGAACACCATAGCTGTACTCAGCATTACTGCTACAATTTTTCTTTTCATTCTTTTTTCCTCCTTTTGTTGGTGTTTTACGATACTTACATAAAATGTCACATCTTGACTATTGGTGTTGTATAACACCTCTATTGATATAATCAACATTAGCACAATACCCATAATCTGTAAATAGGTTTTATGTAAAACCATCACGATATATAATTTAAACATTATTTAATTATACATTTTGCACATAACCATCCTTTGTACTGTCATCAAAATATACATTCCCCTTTTCTCTTTATCTGACAAATGGATGAACTTTCTGACAACCTCTTGCATTTTCCCTTGTTTCTGCTATTCTATAATATAGGTAAATTACGATACGTCACTTATGTCATATCCTGACAGAAACATTTATACAACTGACGGCATAAGCCGTCCGCATTTGGGGGTAACCGGATGATTACAATAAAAGAAATAGCCAATATGATGAATGTCAGCCCCACCACGGTTGCCAACGTGATCCACGGCCGCACCAGCAAGGTGTCAAAAGAAAACGTGGAACGGATTCAGCAGGCCCTCAAGGACCACAATTATGTTCCCAAGATGGGACTTGAAGCTCTGACAAAAGGCAAAACCCGGCTGATCATTGTGGTGATCCACACAACAAAACGCTACACCCAGACAACCGTAGGCGACCCTTTCTACAGCCAGACCATAGGTGTCCTGGAGGAAGAGATACGCAGGGCCGGCTACTATATGATGCTCTATATAGACCGTAATCTTGACAATATCTTCAAGACGGCGCTTTCCTGGAATGTGGCAGGGATCATTGCCGTCACACTGTCCAAGACCAACTACGAAAAGCTCTGCTCTTTAGTGGACTGCCCGGTAGTGGGGATCGACACTTTTATGGAAGATACTGCTCCTCTGCCGGACAAGGGATATCACGTAACCCTGGATGACATCGGCGCAGGCAGGCAGATGACAAGCTATCTCATCAACGCGGGATTTTCCAATATCATGGTTATCTCCGATGCCAAGATAGGCTCCTCCGCGCTGAGAGCAGCCGGTGCCAAAACCGCGCTCAGAGAACACGGCATAAGCACAGAGAAACAGTGGCACATGGTCCTTGACACGCAGAAAAGGCGGAGAGACAGCCAGTACAATTCTCTTCTGGCACTGGCAGGCAGGAAATATGTGCTGTTCTGCACCGCAGATCAGCTCGCCTTTGAAGTGATCGGTTATCTGAATGAACACGGATGCCATGTGCCCAGTGACATTTCTGTGTGCGGGTTTGATGACAATCCCTATGCAGAGTTCTGCATCCCCAAACTGACAACCATGCATCAGGACATTGCCAGAAAGGGAGAATTAGCCTCAGAAATCCTGTTCCGGCTCCTGTCCGGAGAGAAAGTGGAGGAGAAAGCAATCCGCCTTCCGGTGGAGCTGGTCGTGAGAAAAAGTGTCCTTCCGCCGGATTGACAAATTTTTAACCATTACGAATGCGGTAAATCCAGGTATTTTCCTGTTTTACCGCATTTTTTATGCGTTTTTATCCTTCCTACACTTTGTAGGAAAACCCATAGAAATTCCCCCTTTTTTGCGGCTTGTACTTTCTGCACATTTTGGTACAATAGAGTTATAAATTTGTACAGGAGGTTTTGCAAATATGATAATTATTGGGGAAAAAATCAACGGCTCCATACCGGCAGTTGCAAAAGCCATCGCTGAGAGGGATGCGGAGTTCATCAAAGAGCGCGCCAGAAAGCAGGCCGCTGCCAATGCCACCTACATAGACTGCTGTGCTTCTGTTCCGGAAGAAGTTGAAGTTGAAACTTTAAAATGGATGATCGAATGTATCCAGGAAGTTACGGATCTTCCGATTTCCGTAGACAGCCCCAGCACCGATGTTTTAAAGGAAGCTTATAAGTTTTGTAATAAGCCCGGACTTTTCAACTCCGTATCAGGAGAAGGAAATAAGATCGACACCATTTTCCCGATCATGGCAATGGAGGAGAACAAAGGCTGGGAAGTTATCGCACTTCTGAGCGATGACACAGGAATTCCGAAGTCTGCTGCTGACCGTCTCCGTGTATTTGACAACATCATGGCCAAAGCAGAAGAGTATCACATCAGCCCCAGCCGTATCCACATTGATCCGCTGGTAGAAATGCTGTGTACCTCTGAAGACGGAATCGCCATGAACATTGAAGTTATTGAGACTGTGAGAAAGAGATATCCTAACATCCACATTACTGCTGCTATCAGCAATATCTCCTTCAATCTTCCTGTCCGCAAGCTGATCAATTACGGCTTCATGATCCTGGCTATGAACGCAGGACTTGACAGTGCTATTATGGACCCCACCAACCGCGATATGCTGGGACTTGTATACGCAACAGAAGCGCTGATGGGTGAAGATGATTTCTGTATGGAATACATCGGAGCTTACCGTGAAGGACTGATCGGACCTGCTCCTAAGAATTAAACATTTATGTGTACGTGTTGAGGAATGGAATCACAAAAAGAAAGTAAAAACTATAAAATATATTTTTTAAGAAATGGGAGGAATTTATTATGAGTAAGATTCAGGCTGTTGCAGATGCTGTTGCTGCTGGAAAAGCAAAACTGGTTGGCGGATTGGTACAGGAAGCACTGGATGACGGATGCCAGGCTGTAGACGTATTGAACGCAATGATCGATGCTATGGGCGTTGTAGGTGAGCGTTTCAAAAACAACGAAATCTTCGTTCCTGAAATGTTAGTTGCTGCACGTGCTATGAAAAAAGGTGTTGAGGTTCTGAAACCGCATCTGGCAAGCGGAAGCGCCGGCGTATGCGGCAAGATGGTAATCGGAACTGTTGCCGGTGACCTTCATGATATCGGCAAGAACCTTGTTGCTATGATGATCGAGAGTGCCGGATTTGAAGTTATCGACTTAGGCGTTGATGTACCTACAGAGAAATTTGTTGAGACCATCAAAGCTAATCCGGATGTTAAGATCGTTGGATGCTCTGCTCTTCTGACCACAACTATGCCTGCATTAAAAGCCACTGTAGAAGCTTTAAATGCTCAGGATTTCCGCGGCAATATCAAAGTTATGGTTGGCGGCGCTCCTATTACTCAGGAATTCGCTGATGAAATCGGTGCTGATGCTTATACCGCTGACGCTGCTTCCGCAGCTCAGAAGGCTAAAGAGCTTGTAGCATAACTAATTTAAGCTTAAATCCATATCTGTCATGCATACCCTATAAAGAGGGAGGAGGCGCCGAAAGGTGCCTCTTCTCTCTTTTTGCTATATTCTTGTCACAATGACATATTTACGCGCTGCCATCTGTCCACTATAATAGAAACAGAGCTATACACTGTGAAACGGTACGAGAACGGTACTGAATGGTCACTATTTTTATTTCTATTTTGAAGGAGAACAACGAATGGCTATCAAGAAAGACACTACCGGAAAATTATTTACCCTGCTCACCAAAAACAGTATGTACCAGATGAAAGTGGATGACCTGGGATTTCTGGTACACACATGGTTTGGAAAAAGGACACAGGTATTTGATTACTCCTATCTGAATGCAGGACGAGACCGGGGATTTTCCGGCAATCCTTACGCGGCAGGCGATAATCGTGCCTATTCCCTCGACACCCTTCCCCAGGAGTTTCCCACATACGGAAACGGTGACTACAGGGAGAGTGCTGTACGGATCCGTTACGCATCCGGTGCCTCCTCCTGTGAGTTCCGATACGAATCCGCTCAGATCATGGAAGGAAAATATTCCCTGCCGGGTCTGCCCGCATTCTACGCACTGGACGAAGACACTGCGGACACCCTGGTCATCACACTGAAAGACAGCACAGAGAAGGTAATTGTCCATCTCTATTACGGAGTTTTGGAAGAAAAGGATATTATTACCAGAAGCGTAACTGTGGAAAATAAAGGAGAGTCCCCTGTTTATCTGGAACGCATCATGAGCACATGTACAGATTTTCAGTATGGCAGCTTTGACTTTATCAGCTTTTACGGACGTCATGCTATGGAGCGTCTGCTTTCCCGCTCGCAGGTACACCACGGCATTCAGTCTGTGGGCAGCACCAGAGGAGCTTCCAGCCACCACTACAACCCTTTTGTGATCCTGGCAGCCCCGGACACCACAGAGACCAACGGAGACTGTTACGGTTTTTCCTTCCTGTACAGCGGCGATTTCCTGGCTGAGGCAGAAAAAGACCAGAGCGGACAGACCAGATTTCTCATGGGTATCCATCCGGATAACTTCTGCTGTAAACTGGAAAACGGGGAAGCTTTCCACGCACCGGAGGCAGCTATGGTCTACAGCGCAGACGGTCTGGAAGCCATCAGCCACCGTTTCCACCGGGCAATCCGCAATAACCTCTGCAGAGGCGAGTACAAAAAGGCCCGCCGCCCTGTTCTCATTAACAACTGGGAAGGCACCTACTTTGATTTCACAGGGGACAAGCTGGTGGAAATGGCGGAACAAGCCAAAGAGATGGGTGTGGAGCTGTTTGTCATGGACGACGGATGGTTCGGCAAACGTGACAGCGACACCTCCGGCCTTGGTGACTGGATCGTAAATGAAAAGAAACTGGGCTGCACCTTAAAGGACCTTTCCCGCCGCATCCATGCCCTTGGACTCAAATTCGGCATCTGGTTCGAGCCTGAATGTATCTCTGAGGACAGTGATCTATACCGGGCACATCCCGACTGGGTGTTCAAAGTGCCTGAGAAAGATCCTGTGAGGAGCCGTTACCAGTTTGTACTGGACTTCTCCCGCAGGGAAGTGCGCGATCACATCTTCAACATGATGTGTGATGTACTTGACAACGCTGAGGTGGATTATCTGAAATGGGATTTTAACCGCAGTATCGGAGATATCTTCAGCACCGCCCTTCCGGCGGACCGGCAGGGTGAGACAGCACACAGATACGTCCTTGGACTTTATGAATTCCTGGAGAACCTAAACCAGCGCTATCCCCACATGCTCATTGAGGGATGCAGCGGCGGCGGCGGAAGATTTGACGCAGGCATGTTATACTATACCCCTCAGATCTGGACCAGCGACGACACCGATGCCATCGAGCGTCTGAAGATACAGTACGGCACCTCCTTTGCCTATCCTGTAAGTACCATGGGCGCCCATGTATCCGCTTCCCCTAACCACCAGACCGGCAGGGCTGCTTCTCTGGCAACGAGAGCCACTGTGGCTATGGCAGGCACTTTTGGCTACGAACTGGACCCGGCAAAGCTGACTGACTGTGAAAAAGAAGAGGTCAGGGAACAGATCCGGTCATTCAAAGAATATTATTCCCTGATCCAGGACGGCACCTATTACCGTCTGGCCAGTCCTTATGAAAATGAGGAGTACACCGTATGGGAATTTGTAAATGAGGATATGAGTGAGGCACTGCTTGGAATCGTCTCCACAAAGCTCACTGCAAATAACCTTTTTACCTGTATCCGCCTGCGTGGACTGGACCCTGACGCCATGTACCGCATAGGTGATGAGAGCTATTTAGGAGCCGCTCTCATGGATGCGGGGCTTCCCATGCCTGTACCTGAGACGGAATACCAGAGCTGGAACCTGCATCTGGTAAAAGAATCCTAATTATTTCCTATAAAAATTTTTCATAACTTGACCGCGGCAGTTTACTGTCGCGGTCTTTTCTGTTATACTTACTCTATAGCAAAATTGGGGGAATGAAAATTGAAAACACATGAAGTAACTTTTATCCGTGAAGGTAAAAGCATCCTGGCAGAAGAAGGCACTACTGTGCTGCAGGCGCAGCGTCAGGCCGGCCTGGATCCGGATGCCCCCTGCGGCGGGCAGGGCACCTGCGGAAAATGCATGGTACACGTGACAAGCGGTCCCGTGACCGGCATTCTGAAAGCCTGTCAGACCAAGATCACCGGGGATATGACAGTTGACACCCTTGTGAGAGAAAAAGAACACGCTATACTGGCTGAAGGCTTCTCCCGTCCGGTACCACTCCACCCTCTGCTCCGTTTCGGCAGGATACATATACGCAAGGTAAAACCCGGGGATAATCTGTCCGACTGGGACCGCCTGAAACTGGCACTGGAGGAATCCTTTGGAGAGAGCATGGAACATCTCAGACCGGATCTGGAAACAGCCTCCGGACTGTACGAAATGCTCAAGGAGACTGATACCTGGTATGCGGCAGTTTCCGGGGACACTCTTCTGGATCTGCAGAAAGAACCTATCAAAGGATATCTGGCCGCATTTGATATCGGAACCACCACGGTGGTGGGATATCTGATGGACGCGCGCACAGGCAGGGTTCTGGCTGTTGAGAGCAGCATGAATCCCCAGGCCCAGTATGGTGCCGATGTGATCATGCGCGCCAACTACGCACTTGAAAACGGAACTGAAAATTTAAGCTCTTGTATCCGCCAGACTGTCCAGACCATTCTGGATACACTGGCCGAAAAGTCAGGCATCAGCACAGACTGTATTTACCAGACCTGTATTGTAGGCAACACCTGTATGCATCATCTGTTTCTGGGCATCTCCCCGGGAGCGCTGGTACATGCCCCCTACAATCCAGCCATCAGTCAGCTTCTATTTTTGAAAGCCTCTGAATATGACCTTCATATCCATCCCAAAGGGCAGCTCATCCTGCTTCCTGACGTGGCAGGCTTCGTAGGCGCTGATACTATGGGCTGTCTGCTCTGTATCCGCCCGGATCAGCAGGAGGAGATATCTCTGATGATCGATATCGGAACCAACGGCGAGATGGTTCTCGGCAATAAAGACCGTCTGGCCGCCTGTTCCACAGCCGCAGGCCCCGCCTTTGAGGGTGCCAAGATCGAATGCGGCATGAGAGGCGCGTCCGGCGCAGTTGACCACGTGGAATACCGTGAAGGTACTTGGAACTATACGACCGTGGGCAGCGAAAAAGCCATCGGAATCTGCGGTTCCGGGCTGATCGACCTGATCGCCTGCCTGAGAAAAGCAGGTATCATAGACGAGTCTGGAAAGCTTCTGACAGAGGACGGCACTGCATCCTTTACCCTGGTTGCTGCAGAAGAAAGTGGAAACGGCAGCCCTGTTTACCTCAGTCAAAAGGATGTGCGGGAGGTACAGCTTGCCAAAGCTGCCATTGCCGCCGGCATTCAGCTTCTCCAGAAAGAACTGGGCATAACAACTGACCAGATCGCGCATGTATATATTGCCGGAGCCTTTGGCAATTATATGAATCCCAAGAGCGCATGTGATATCGGACTCATACCCATATGCCTGAAGGAAAGGATCGTGCCTGTGGGCAACGCCGCCGGTGAAGGTTCCAAAATAGCACTCATCAACAGGGAGGAACTGTTCTATTCTGATATCCTGGCAAAGGAGATATCATTTGTAGAACTGGCCGCTTCACCTGAATTTCAGGACTGCTTTGTGGATGAGCTGGAGTTTCCTGAACTACTATAGAATGAATGGGGGTTTTTACATGATAAACTATGAAGAATTGGAGAAGCTCGGGACGGATACCGGCTTCTCCCATATCGCACCATTAAAATGCAGCACCATCGAACTGCTGCCTGAGGTCCGCCAGATGTGCGAAGCCAACACCTGCGGCATGTACGGAAAGCGCTGGAGCTGCCCTCCGGGATGCGGAACCCTGGAAGACTGCCGTGCCAAGATACAGCAGTACCAAAACGGCATCCTGGTACAGACTGTAGGAGAACTGGAAGATGCCATGGACGGGGAAACCATGATGGAGACAGAGTCCCTGCATAAGAAGAACTTCTTTGCCATGGAAAAACTGCTCCGGGAAACGTATCCCGACATGCTGGCCATCGGCGCCGGCTGCTGCACCAGATGTGAAACCTGTACCTACCCTGACGAGCCGTGCCGCTTCCCTAAGAAAGCTTTTTCTTCCATGGAAGCCTATGGTATGCTGGTCACACAAATCTGCAAAGCCAACGATATGACATATTATTATGGTCCCTGCACCATTGCCTATACCAGTTGTTTTCTTCTGGAATAGGGGCCTTTTCTTTCATTGGAACAGGAGGACATCATGACTACTTTAGAAGAACTTCGACAGGCAATTGAGAACGGGCATCCGCGCGATGCCCAGTTTCTTGTGTCCAGAGCTTTGGAGGAACACATCAAACCTTCCCTCATTGTGGATCAGGCCATGGTTCCTGCAATGAAAACAGTTGGGGAATACTACAAACAGAACGATGCCGATATTCCAAGAATACTGGCTGCTGCCCGCAGCGTGAGGAAAGGTTTTGATATACTGGAGGAAAAGTGCGGTGCCATGGAAGAACAGAGTATAGGAACCGTCATCCTGGGTACCGTAGAAGGCGACCTGCACGACGTGGGAAAGAACATTGTCGCGATCATGTTCCGCAGTGCCGGCTTCAAAGTCATTGACCTGGGCGTCGACATATCGGAAAAGCAGTTCCTGAAAGCAGTCCGCGACAATCCCGAGGTTTCCATTGTATGCATCTCCTCCCTGCTCACGACCTCCATACCGGAAATGCAGCAGGTGGTAAAATCCCTGCGCCGCCATGACAAGGAACACCGTCTGAAGATCATGGTGGGCGGAGGCGCTGTCACCCAGGAATTTGCCGATACCATTGGCGCAGATGCCTACACGGAAAGCGCAGTGGATGCTGCGGAAAAAGCCAAGACATTTATTATATAAGCGGGGGATCACTTTGAAGCTATCAGCAGTGCTTTTATCAGAAATGATAACAAAAGAATTTCACGTTGTCTCACAGGGAAATCTAGAGACAGCAGAGACCTTTATGCGTCCTTTTTTATTTGAGGACGGTTCCGGTTTTTCCACCGGGCATATCTGCCTTGTCAAAGCCGGGGATACGGAATCCCTTTCCTCCCAGCTCACAGGGCCTGTTTTTCTGGTCATCTCGGGCAGTCCGGGTGAATGCTTTTCGCCCCCTTCCCATCCATATCTCATTCTGGATACGAGCTATACTCTGAGCCGTATCTTTAATTTTATCCAGGATCTCTACGACACTTATGACAGCTGGGACGAACATCTGAGCACCATCCTTCTGAGCAGCGGCAGTGTCCGCGACCTTCTCAGTGTATCCCTGGAAATCTTTCATAATCCTCTGTGTGTCATCAGCCTGGATTTCACCCCCGTGGCCAATGCGGGCACAGAACATATACCGGAAAAGTATCATCTGTACACAGAAGACGGTCTCAACATTGAATATGTCAATGCCCTGGCTCAGGATGAGGAATATACAAAAATGCTGGAGGCAGATGGACCTGTATTCTTTCCGGGATATATCACCGGTCTGAATACCCTGAACGTAAATGTCCGCCAAGATGGGCACACCACACACCGTCTAGTCCTCATTGAATTTGATCATCCCATGAAAGAGAGTGACGGCTTCCTCCTCTCACATCTTGGAGGATATGTGGAGTATCTGCTCTATCATGAACAGGCACCCGCATCACGGCAGTCCGACGCCCTTCACAAGATTCTCATCACCGTACTGTCTGACCGCACCGCAGACTATCTTGACATCAGTCAGAGATTATCTGCGCTTGGCTGGAGCACGCAGCACGATTATCTGTGCCTTATTTTCCAGATCACTTATCTGGATCAGAAAAAGATTACCACAAGAGCCATCTGCAACTATCTGGAAAAACAGTTTCCCTATTCCTGCAGCTTTCTTTTTAAGGAAGAGATCGTGACCTATTTTAATCTCAGCCGCCTGGAGACAGATTCAGATACTGTGGCAGGACAGCTCACTTACTTTATCAGGGACAGTTTCCTGAAAGCTGGATACAGCCGCCCCATGAAAGGGCACATGAACCTGAGACGCCAGTATATCCAGGCCAGCACAGCCCTGGATGTGGGAAGCAGAAAAAAGCCCTACCTGTGGATCCACCACTTTAACAACGTGGCTCTGACCTACATACTGGAACAGTCCACCCGCAGGCTTCCCGGCTATATGCTCTGCCATGAAAAGCTGCTGGACCTGCAGAGAACCGACCGAGAACAGAATACAGAGTACATGCTCACATTGAGAACATACCTGGAGGAGAATCTGAACGCCACTCAGGCCGCTTCCCTGCTCTTCATCCACCGCAGCACCTTCCTGTACCGCCTGGATAAGATCAAAAATATACTGGATTCCGGACTAGATGACCCGGAAGAGATTTTTTACCTGAACTTATCCTTCCGCCTTCTGGAGCAGGAGGAGGAAAAAAACTGATCTATTGTTTTTCCTCCTCCAGAATGTAAAAAGAGACTGAGAGATAGAGCCTGGAGCGGAAATCCTCCAGATCCATCTGTATCAGCTCATGGATCCTTTCCAGCCTGTTCAGAAAAGTGCTTCTGTGTATAAACAGTTTTTTGGCTGTCAGTGCCGCATTGTATCTGCACTGCAGGTAACAATATAACGTCTTGTAATATTCCGTATGTATCTTCTCATCATGTTCTCTCAGCACCAGTATCCCCAGCGCACATATCTGCTCCGGCTCGAACTCACCTCTTCCATGGGTTAGGATATAATCCAGTGCATAATCATCAAATCTGAAATACCAGGGTGTGGCATCCTTTCTCATCCCCAGTTCCAACGCGATATCTGTCTGCTTAAACGCGGTCTGAATGCCGTCAAATCCCCTGAACTTTCTGCTGATCCCTGCCGCAAGAAGATTTTCTCTCAGGAAATAGGCCAGTTCCGGCTGAAAGTCCGTCATATGAAGCCTGCTTCCGTTTAGAAGCACCATCAGACTGTCATTGTGAGCCACACAGCAGGTATCCTTCCACTGCTGCTCCATCTGAGGGCACAGATACTTGTCATACAGGGATTTGTCATATCTGTAGCTTGGGCGCATCTGGATCAGGTAATAGACATCCTGCTCAGACCAGGAAAGGTTGCCCAGTGCGCTCCGAACTCTCTCTGCAGGCACGGAACTGCCCTTCAGCCTCAGTCTCAGAAGTTCATGGAGGCTGTCAAGAGAGCGGTCTGCCATGTGGAAAGCCCCAAAACGCTCATACATCCGCTCCACATATCCCGACGCCATAAGAAGCAGGTCCTTGTGATACTCATTGTTCAGAGGCGATGTGCAGGACACTGCCATGAGCTTGCCGATGAATTTCCCTTCAGAAAACAGGTTCCTGCAGAGAAATGTCACCTGTTCAAGGGTATATGTATATACACCCGTAAGTGTTATGCTCCGCAGATAGGCAGGGTCTGATATGATCTGGCTCACCATATGCATGGGAAGGGCACTGTTCTCATTCATAAATCCATTGGCAAATCGCCCTTCCTTATCAGCCAGAGACACGTAGGAAAAATTGGCGTCTATCAGCGCAAGAGGTGTCTCAAAAATTTTGCCAAAGCACTCCATCAGCTCCCCGAAGTCCTGGTTCTCCATAAACACTTCAGTCACTGACTGTCCCGCCTCTTCAAAATACTGAAATATCTCCTGCAAGTCATTAAGGATCTGTTCTCTCGGTATCCTGTCATCCAGTACGAGCAGGTCTGTATCAATCCGACAAAATATATCATCCACTTCTCCAAAACAGATGAAAATACAGTCCTTCCAAAGCGCAGAATCCTGTCTTATTTTCATAAGTTCCTCATTGGAGATCAAGACCATATGCCCTCTGCAGTCTTGTCCATCCCTGTAATAAACCGGCCTTTCCACCTGTACTTTGCAGGGATTGCAGGAAATCCTCCGGGCATCATATTTTTTTTTCAGATGATAGTATATTTGATAAAAAGTCAGTTTCATAAAAAATCATCTCCCTACTACAAAGTGTAGTGTATTCATACTGAAAAGTCAATTATTTCATCGTATTTACGGGATATAGCAATTCTGTTATGATAAGCTTAGTATCAGTCATGGAGACAGGCTTTTCCATGACACTCGTTGGGATTTCAAAAAAGGAGGTATTCATTTTATGTTAACCAGAAGGCAGAATTTATTAGAAACTATCAGAGGTGGTCATCCGGACCGTTATGTAAACCAGTACGAGGCACTGGGAATGCTTTTCGGCAATCCTTACACCGCTGCAAGTCCAAACGCAGAATACGGCAAACCCCCGGTAAAGAACGCATGGGGCGTAACAATGGTGTGGCCTGAGGGAACACCAGGAGGCTTCCCTATCCACGACGAAGAGCACATTGTATGTAAAGATATCACACACTGGAGAGATTATGTAAAAGCACCGCGTCTGGACTACTCAGATGCAGAGTGGGAACCGTTCATCGCTGAAGCGGAAAAAGTAGATCGCAACGAATATTTCGTTACACAGTTCATCGCACCCGGCCTTTTCGAGCAGTGCCATCATCTGCAGGAGATCCAGAACGCTCTGATCAACTTCTACGAGGAACCGGAATGTACTCATGAACTGATCGAATATCTGACAGAATGGGAATTACAGTACGCAGAAAAGATCTGCAAATACATCAAACCGGATGCCATTTTCCATCACGATGACTGGGGCAGCCAGACTTCCACTTTCATCTCCCCGGATATGTTTGAAGAATTTTTCCTTCCGTCCTACAAGAAGATTTACGGCTACTACAAAGAGCACGGCGTAGATGTTGTCATTCACCATGCAGATTCCTATGCTGCAACTTTGGTTCCGTTCATGATCGAGATGGGAATCGACATTTGGCAGGGATGCATGACCTCCAATAACATTGCTGACCTGATCGCCAAATACGGCGAGAAGATCACCTTCATGGGCGGCATCGACAGCGCATCTGTAGACCGTCCTGACTGGACACCGGAACTGGTAGAAAAAGAAGTCCGCCGCGCATGCGAAGAATACGGGACCAAATATTACATTCCGTGTATCACCCAGGGTCTTGGAATCAGTACCTTCCCGGGTGTTTATGAGACAGCCAGTGAAGCAATCGACAAAGTAAGCAAAGAAATGTTCAAATAATTGTAACTGTAAAGCTTCACAAACAGTTACCTATGATCTATAAAAGACCGTCCGCGGCAGCTCTCAGGCTGCTGCGGACGGTCTTCTTTGTATCATTCCTCCGGAGGTTCTCCTATATTCCATTCTTCCTCCGGAATCTCTGTTTCTTTCTCCAATCCGTCCCAGTTCACAGAATCCATCAGTTCTTTTGCTTTCTCATAGACATTTTTTCCAACCAGGATATCTGTCCCAAAGCTGCCGGAAGTTCCGGCCACGATCGTGAGATATCCGCCTATACTGTTTCCCTGGGCTATATACGGGATATCGTTTTCTTCAAGCAGCCCTGTCAGGGCTTCTCTCTCATATACACCATAGACTGTTTTGAGATTCACCATCTCAAACTCATCCTCTTGTTTCTTTTTATGGAACATATACCCTCCTGACAGACTATTCTCTCCAGTCTTTGTTTACAGGTACTCCTTTGCGGAAGTATTCCTTATCTTCATCAGTAATGGGCCTTGCCACACGGCACGGGGTTCCGAAAGCCACTACATTGTCCGGAATGTCCTGGGTCACCACACTGCCTGCGCCGATGACCACATTATTGCCAATCGTTACTCCCGGCATGATCACTGCATTTGCACCGATCCAGACGTCATTTCCGATATGCACCGGAAGTGAGAACTGTGTACCGTCCCTTCTGAACTCCCCGTAAACCGGATGCCCGGTCACACAGATAGACACATTTGGTCCGCACATAACATAATCCCCGATGTACACGTCCACATCATCCACGATCACAAGACCAAAGTTCGCATAAAAGAAATTGCCCACATGGGTGTTGCATCCGTAGGAAAAGTTCACGGGTGATTCGATCCATACCTCATCCCCCAGCGAGCCAAGTATCTGTTCCAAAAGCTCACGCTTACGTCCGTAGTCGGACGGATTCGTCTGATTGTAGGCGAATGTCAGCTCCTTGCCGTGCTTTCTCTGTCTCTCGATCACCTTTTCGTAGGCCACATCTTTTTCATCCTTGTGACCATATTCCCGGTATAAAAGTCCGCTTTTCATCTGCTGCTCTAATGACATGAATTCAATCCTCCTGTATGTCCACTATTTGTAAATGCGCATACCTATCGAATAGCTATCATTATTTTACCATTCTTTTTACATAAAGTCACGAAATAGCTGTCAGTAAATCAGAGAATGTATTCAAATTATAGGTCGCCTTTCCGCATTTGACCGCGTCACCGATGGCCGCGCAGTCCATGCCTCCTGCAAATGCAGCTTCCAGACCGGACTGTGCATCCTCCACCACCAGGCAGTCCCCGGGCTGCAGCTTCAGGTATTCTGCTGCTTTTTGGAATACCTCCGGGTCCGGCTTGGAGCGCGAAATGTTGTTGCCGTCCGAAACAGCGTCAAAATAGCCGGAAAGCCCCAGACGTTCCAGTATAAATCCCGCGTTCCTGCTGGAAGAGCCTATGGCCAGAAGAAGTCCCCTGCTCCTAAGTTCGTCCAGTACAGCTTTCACCTCAGGGGCCAGATCCTCTGTTGTCATATTTTTCAGAAGCTCACGGTACAGGTCATTTTTCTCTGCCGCATAGCGGACTTTCTCCTCTTCCTGCATATCACCATCATACTTTTCCAGGATGATCTCAAAGCTTTCCATCCTGCTCACACCGCGCAGTCTGTTGTTGATCTCCTCGTCAAAATAAATTCCCAGCTTATCTGCCAGCGCCTTCCACGCCTGATAATGGTATTTGTCTGTGTGGCAGATAACCCCGTCCAGGTCAAAAATGATTCCCTTATATTTCATTTCTTCTCTCCTTATCTCTTGATCTCAATGGTATCTCTCAGCGTGTACTTTGTTCCGAACACAGTGATCTCCCTGGGTTCTCCTTTTTCCAGTGTAAATACCGTCTTATCCCTGCCCGCAAAGACCTGGATATGGCTGCCCCTGTAATTGATCTTGAATGTATAGGAATCCCATTTGCCGGGAAGCACAGGTGCAAAACAGATGCCTGTCTCCTTTAGTCTCAGACCGCCGAATCCGTATACTACAGCCATATAATTTCCGCCCATATTGGCTGTATGGATCCCGTCCTTTGTGTTGTGGTGCAGGTTAAATAAATCCAGCTTCGCGCTGTCTCCGAAATAGTCATAAGCCTTGTCCTTCAGCCCCAGCTTAGAAGCCACAATACTGAATATACATGTGGAGAGTGAGGAGTCATGTGTGGTCACATTCTCATAGTACGCAAAGGACTTCCTGATAGTCTCCAAATCCTGCGCGTCCTCATATATAAAATGTGCCAGCACTGTATCGGCCTGTTTGCACACCTGGTATCTGTATAGGCAGAGCGGATGGTAGTGCAGAAGCAGGGGGAACTTATCTGCCGGTGTCCCCTTAATATCCCACACTTCTTTTTGAAGGAAAGAGTCATCCTGGGGATTGATTCCCGTCTCCTCATCGTAAGGCAGATACATGCTCTCTTCCGTTTTTCTGAATTCCTCAATCTCCTCCGGCTTTAATCCGATCTTATCCGCCACCGGGGCAAGCTTTCCCGCTTCCTCAAGGAGTTCGTAAAAGCGAACTGCCCAATGAAGATTGTACTGGGCGCCTGCATTGGTATAATAATTGTTGTTTACCAGACATGTATATTCATCCGGTCCTGTCACATCATTGATATAAAACTTCCCTCTGTGGAAATTACCTGCGTCCATCCAGAGCCTTGCCGTCTCGAAAATAATCTCAGCACCTTTCTCTGCCATCAGCTCCAAATCCCCTGTAGCAAGATAATAGGCCGTCACAGCATAGGCGATATCCCCGTCAATATGGTACTGGGCAGAACCTGCCGGAAAAAATCCGGAACACTCTGCCCCTGAAATCGTCCTCCAGGGATAGAGAGCACCTTTTCTGTGTCCCATGATCCTGGCGTTTTCCCTGGCAGCATCCAGAATACTGTACCTGTAGGCGATGAGATTTGCAGATATCTCAGGGTTCGTCAGGGTAAAGAATGGCTGCATATACATCTCCGTATCCCAGAAGTAATGCCCTTCGTATCCCTCGCCGGAGAGTCCTTTTGCCGCTATATTGCTGTGTTCATCCTTCCCGGCTGACTGCAGAAGCTGATACAGATTGTACCTCACGGCCACTGCCAGGTCATCGTCCCCCTCAATATCCAGAGCCGACTGTTCCCAGAATTCATCCAGGTACTCTCTCTGCTGTCTGTACCAGTCTTCAAGGGGAACCGAAAGTGCTCTAATCATGGCTGTCTCTGCTTCCCGCCTGCAGTTTTCATATCTTATAGAGTCTGTAAATACAGTATATTTTACCAGCCGTACCGTCTCACCTTCTCTGATACCGGCTTTCATTTTCCGGGTAATACAGTGGCCATCCTGAACGGATTCCTCTTGGCAGCCATCCCTGTCTCCGCATTCCAGTACGTCCTTTACTGCCGTACATACCGTAAGTCCTGAAGTCACCGTCTCTGTGACCAGATAAGACACACCCCCGCATATCTCTGCACACACCGGACGCAGGTGCTGAAAGCTCTCACCGGCCACCCTCGGGTCATTAGGGTTACAGTAATTTTTCACATCTCCGTTATGTACGGAGATAAATTCCAGTGTCCCGTCAAAATTCAGCGCCTTTATTTCATACGATATGGTAAAAAGCGGAAGAAGCAGAAAAGATGTCATTCTCTTAATGGTAATTTCAACTCTATGTCCTTTTGGGGAACACCACACAATCTGCCTCTGTGTGAATCCGTTCTGCATATCCAGGCTGCGGCTGCTCTTTTCCACTGTCCCGTCAAACATACTGAATGGTTCGCCTTCAATGTTCACACAGATGGTCTGGGTATCTGCCACGTTCAGCATCGTCTGCTTTTCCTCTGCCAGTCCGCAGAGCTTTTCCGCCTGAGACATTTTGGCAATGTCGTAAAATCCGTTGATATAAGACCCCCGGATCGTATCATATCCCTCCGCATATCCCTCCTCAAAATCAGAGCGGACCCCGATATAACCGTTGGCATTGTGAAAAACCGTCTCATTCAAAAGACACTGCTCGTTATCAAGCCCTATGTCCTCAATCCGGTAAACCCATTTATTCATTCTGTTCTTCCTTTCCTCAAGAAAATTTGCCTTTGTTCTTTTCCAGAGCGTGTCTGAAAATTCATTCTAGTCATCATTCTAGCAACAACTATTTTCAATTTCAATGGTTTTATGCAACACCATTAAATTCCATAATCATCTTATTTTTATTTTATTATATTAACCAATATTTCGTTTTGAAATATACATTTTTTTATAAACTCTATACATATATATACGACCAAGTCATCCGTTTCCTCCTCATTTTTATTCCCGGTATATAAAAAGGGATATTTTGTATCAAAACATTCCCCAAAGCATTATAAAAATTGATTTTTTCCCTTTTATCCTCTATACTTATAATTATATATTTAACCTACAAATCAAATGGGAGGCATTCGATGAAAAGACTTTTTGCCCTGATACTAAGCATTATCATGCTTTTATCCATATCTGTACCCGTTCATGCCAGAGAACCGCGAAAAGTCACGGCTGCCTTTCCCAAAATGGACGACAGCCGCCTCTATATCGTAAACGAAGACGGTACCCTTGGAGGTATGATGTATGAATACTTTGAAAATCTTGGTAAATGTGCCGGATGGGACATCCAATATGTGGTGGATACCATGGATGTATTATTTGACAGTTTCTATGCAGGAGATATTGACCTCATGGGTTCTATGGGTTATTCGGAAACCACGGATGAATATGCAGACTATCCCTCTTTATCCAGCGGTTTTGACTATACCTGTCTGGCCGTACTCAACGACAATACAGATATCACATCCGGAGACCTGACCTCCCTCAACAACAGATCCGTGGCGATCACAGGCACACAGGAAAAGAATGGCAAAAAAGAGATGCTGGAGGACTTCTGTTCAAATAATGAGATCCAGGTGGATATAAAGGTATATAACTCCCATGACGACTACATTAATGCCTTCAGAAACGGAGACACTGACATGCTCCTGATCGGAAGTGCCACGCGCGGAAATGATATGCGGATCGTCACACGCTTTGCGGATTCCCCCTATTATACTGTTGTATCCAAGGATAAACCGGAGATCCTGCGGGAGCTTAACGCAGCTCTGTACACCATGCATGCCATGTCCCAGAACTATACAGACCAACTGGAAAATAAATATTTCAAAAGCGATGACAGCCTGGCAAATGCCTTTATCGCTGAGGAGAAGACCTACCTCAAAGATAAATGCACCCTGACCGCTGTGCTGCCCAGATCCTCCTACGGAGCTTCCGACCATCTGGGTGAAAACGGCGACTATAGCTGCCTGGATGCAGATATTGCAGAATATTTCTGCAGTGTGATCGGCATTTCTGTCAATTTTGTTTTAACAGATACCCTTGACGATGCCGTTAAAATGGTAAAAGAACAAAAAGCGGATTTTCTCCCTGTTATCACAACCCTGCCGGACAGTGATGAGACGTGCCGCGGACTGCAGCTTTTCCCCTATAACACGCCGGAGCAAATGCGTATCACCGCAAATCCATCCTCCAACAAGCCTGTACTGGCACTGCCGCAGTATGAGTATGAACAGGGACTTCCTGAGAATCATCCTCTTCTGGGTGAGTATGAAAAAATCCTGTACTTAAAGTCACCGGCAGAGTGTCTGGAGAACGTTGCCGAGGGCAATGCAACGGAAACTATATTGGACAGCTTTGCTGCCCACTACCTCCTTATGGAGAACAGTTATCCCAATCTCTCCATAACACCTACGGATCTGAAACTGACTGCCATGAATCTGGCTGCCCCTGCATCTGCTGACACGAACCTGCTCACTGTACTGGAAAAAGCAATGCTGTACATGAATGCATCTGAGGTTGATGATATTATTTATCAGCGTATGATCACAGAACAGACCAACGCATCTGCCAACTTGACCACTTTTTTCAAAAATCATGTGATATTCATATCTGTAACCCTGCTGTCCGTGATCGCGTTTATCCTTCTCTGCATCGCTGTGGCAGTTATATCCCGTGTGCGGCAGAAAAGCATGCTGGAGACACTGGCCGAAAGAGAACGCAGTGAAAAGGAACTGAGCTATGCACTGGAACAGGCCAATGTGGCGACCGAGGCCAAGACAAGGTTCCTGTCCAATGTCTCCCACGAGATGCGCACGCCGTTAAACGGAATTTCCGGAATGCTCACTTTGATGCAGAATGAGACCTCACCGGAAAAAAACAGAGAATACCTGGAAAAGGCCAGAATATCCTGCAGGCAGCTCCTGTCTCTTATCAACTCTGTGCTGGATATGTCGCGGATCGAAAGCGGCAGAGAGACTCTTACACCGGAAAAATTCCATATGTACGCCATTTTAAATGAACTTCATGCCATGCTCAGTGTCCAGGCAGAATCCAGAAATATCCGCATGGAAATCAATGGGGACTCTATCCCTGACAGAACGCTATTTAGTGACTGCGTGAAATTAAAACAGATATTATCTAATATAATCGTAAATGCTGTTAAATTCACACCTGAAGGGGGCCGCATCACCCTCACCGCAGAGGAAAAGACAGCCAATGACAGCGGTGAGATCCTCTATCTGTTTGAGTGCAGAGATAATGGTATCGGCATGAGCAGAGAGTTCATGGATACCATGTTCCAGCCCTTTACCCGCTCTGTGGAAGCGGACAAAATGCAGATAAGCGGAACGGGTCTTGGACTGTCTGTTATTAAAGGACTTGTAGACCTGATGCACGGAACCATAGACGTGGACAGCCAAAAAGGGAAGGGATCTGTTTTCCGCATCACCCTGCCATTCCCCGAGGAACCTGATACCGAGGAAGACACCTCCACAGATGGGGAAAGGGAGACTGAAGAAAAAACTGAATCCTCACCGCTGAAAGGGAAACGCATTCTCGTCACAGAGGACAATGAGCTGAATCTGGAGATCACGGAACAGTTTCTGGAAATCCTGGGAGCGGAAACAGCATCTGCCCATGACGGTGCTGAGGCGGTGGCTCTGTTCTCCTCCTCCCCTCCTGGCACATATGATGCCATTCTCATGGATGTCCAGATGCCAAAAATGGACGGATACGAAGCGACAAAAGCCATACGAAACCTTTCCCGGGAAGATGCCGCCGCGATTCCTATTATTGCAACCACTGCAAACGCGTTTAGGGAAGACATGGAAAAGGCTCTCTCATGCGGCATGAATGACCACATACCAAAGCCTTTGGAGTTGAAAAAGCTGCAGGATATCCTTATGAAATACTGCTGCAGTCAGGAGTAAAAAAACAGGGTCTGTAAATTCTAATCTAATTTACAGACCCTGTTTTTTATACCGGCATAGGAAGAACAAAGAAATACATAACAATAAAGTGACATAAGCTTCCGCCCATAACAAACAGGTGGAAAATCTCATGAGAACCGAAGTTCTTATGATTTGCATTGAAAATGGGAAGCTTCAATGCATAGATAATACCTCCAACTGTATAAATGATACCTCCTGCCAAAAGCCATCCGAATCCTGCCGGAGAAAGTGCTTTGACGATCGGCACAAAAGCAAACACACAGAGCCACCCCATTGCAATGTAGATGACAGAGGAAAACCACTTGGGACAGGTGATCCAGCAGGCCTTAATAAGGATTCCCACAATGGCCACCAGCCACACTGCTGTACAGAGAATGGTTCCTGTCCTGCCGTGAAGCACGATCAGGCAGATTGGTGTATAACTTCCTGCTATGAGAATAAAAATCATCATATGATCCATCTTGCGCAGACGCCGGTTTACCTTTTCAGTGGAATCAACTGTGTGGTAAATGGTGCTGGCCGCATATAAAAGTATCATGCTCAGCATAAAAACACTCATGGCGATAATATGGATGCTGTCCGGTTCTCTGGCTGACCTGAGCAGCAGAGGCGCCGCCGCCAATACTGCCATGACCCATCCAATAAAATGTGTGATTGCGCTGCCTGGTTCTTTGATCTTCAGTTTCATAACATCACTCCTTACTTCAATTATGCATATAGTATGTACTTTGTGCGCATTTGGTATTCTTAAATGTAATACATAGTTTTAAATACTATGTCTTGATATTTATTATACTACTACGTATAAGCTTTTATTGCAACCCTTTTTTACAAATTTTTTCTAAAAGTACAAACGCGCAGGATACAAAGCAAAAAAGAAGCCCGGTATGAAAACCGGACTTCAGATTTAAAATACATTTAGATTTTGAAAAAATTCACATGCGCTGCCCATCTCACAGCGCACAGTACACCTCATATATATTATGCCAGCCACAGATATTCATATGGTCCCAGAACAATATTTTCCCACAGCGGTACGGATTTACCCTGGAACAGATCGTGCAGTTCCCAGGGAAGTCCAAACCAGTTTACAGCGTTGCAGTTTACAGTCTGTCTCTCCTCACTGAAATTTGCCAGCACCAGCATTTTGTCCTCCCTGTGGAATGCAAACACTGCTTTATTCCCCGTATCTACGGGAATAGAGGGTATATTTGAAGCAAAAATGGAATTATCCTTCCGAACCTGGATCATCTCTTTGATACTGGTGAACAGAATCCCCTCCACTGTTCCCATATCATGCCTTTTCTCTGCCTTCTCCCAATCCATAGGTGCCCGGTGCAGCCAGCGGGAATCATGGGCGATCGTCTCATCCTCTTTGTACTCCCACCAGTTCAGGGTTCCAATCTCATCACCACTGTAGAGAAGGGGTATCCCGGTATAGGAAATGATGACGCTGTTTAGGAGCAGAATCCTCTTGACCGCCAGTTCAAGCTTGTAGCGGTCCTTTTTGTCAAAGGCTTCCTCCAGGCCGCACAGAGAAGCCATTGTTCCGCTGTTTCTGGCATCCAGGGTCTCAGGGTTGAATTCGTAAAGCTCACCTTTTGCAAAACTGCCGGGAAATTTGCCTTCCATAAACTGAATGATAAACTGCTTATGCGCCTCTGGATCCATGCCCAGATCTCTGATTATATCCTTCTCAAATCCCCAGCCGATGTCATCGTGGCACCTTGCGTAATTGATCCATACGCCATCCTTGGGCGTGCCGTAATCAATAGACATGGAGCGCTGCATCAGGCGCACATCCCTGGCTGCCAGGGAATTCCACAGCAGTACCATAAGAGACGCATTATACATGATATGGCACTCTTTCTCCTCGGGAGTACCGAAATATTTAACGATCTCATGGGGTTCCACAATGGCCTCTCCCAGGAAGATAACGGACGGGCACACATCCTCTATGATCATCTCATACATTTTCAGAAGGGTGTGCACCTGAGGCAGGTTCATGGATGAAGTGCCCAGCTCTTTCCACATATATGGAATGGCATCCAGACGGAAAATATCTATCCCTTTATTCGCGAGAGTCAAAAGCACTTCTGCGATCCGGTTGAACACATTGGGGTTCTTATAGTTCAGATCCCACTGAAATTCATAGAACCGGGTCATGACGAACTTCCCGATATCCTCGTAATACGTAAAATTCTTAGGCGCAACTGAGGGAAATATTTCTGTCAGGGTCTTCTCATACTCTGAGGGAATGCCGTAATTGTCGAACATATAGTACATATCCTCATATCCGGCCTCATTTTTTTTGGACCTTAAGGCCCATTCATGTTCCTTTGCCGTGTGGTTCAGCACAAAATCAATACAGGTTCGTATGCCCTTTTTCTTTAATTTACCTATAACACGCTCAAACTGCTCTGTAGTGCCGAATTTCTTATCCACGTTCAGATAATCAGACACCGCGTATCCGCCGTCGTTCTGGCCCTCTCTGGACTGCAGAAGGGGCATAAAGTGAACATAAGTCACACCGAGATCTGCCAGGTAATCTATTTTTTTCTCAAAATTTATCAGATCCTCTGAGAACTTATCCAGATACAGCATCATTCCCACCATCTTCTCAGAGAGATACCAGTCATTCCCCTTCTTGTCCTGCTTTCTCAGGGCAGCGCTTCTGCCTGCTTTTGCCGTCTCCATGATCCCCACGAGCTGATCAAAGAAAAACTGGGTGATCCCATTTTCCCCATACAGACCAAAATAATATGTGCGCAGTTTTTCCATAGACATAATATTATGCTCCTTTCACACGCCGGAAGTTTCTTCCGCATTCTCTTGTTTTAAGTATACAGGATTGGAGGATTTCCCACAAGCAAAAAAGGTACTGCCGCTGATTTACTGGCAATACCTTTTACTCTCTTTTTTCTGTCATGATCCTGCTTATCCTATTCCATCTTTCCTCTCAGGCTGCATATTTTCAGGCGCAGATATATTCTTCAAATGTCTCCCTGACCATCTGTTCATCCCCGCAGTCTGCGTGCACCTGCATGACAACAGAACGGGCCGCACTTCTGTATACCGGGCCGCTCTTTTGCCTGCAGCCCGGCTGATATATCTTAAAATCTGTTTCTCTAACTTATCATTTTCTCTTTCCGGCATTCATCCTGTAATCTGTTCCTGGCAAACACGGCTGCTCCTATGACACCTTTTCCCACATATTCCCGGGAATAAATATACCGAAAACCGTATCCCATCACATCTGTGCCAACCTTTTCATTTACAGCCTTTTCAAATTCCTCCCGCGGGAAATCCTTCATCTCCATGACACCGCCTCCCACCACAAGGGAATCCGGGTTGAATATGGTAGCCATCACAGCATATACATGTGCGCAGGCATCCACAAACTCTCTCAGAGGTTCCTCATCCCTGTGAAGTGTGAACATGTCCTGTATCTCCGTATGCGGATAATACTGCTCCCGGATCTGCTGCAGTCTCCAGCCTGATGCATAGCACTCACAACATCCCCTTTTGCCGCAGCTACACGGATCATTTCCCTTATAATAAGGAATATGGCCCAGGTCCAGCTCTGCTCCGTCTTTACCCTCAAGCGGCTTGCCATCAATGATCACAGAGGCTCCCACACCGGTTCCGATATAGATTCCAACTACGATTTTCTGGCTTTCCAGATGGTTCACAGCCACATCATACTGAAGGATATTGTTCACGTCATTATTCACATACACAGGAACTTCAAAATATTCCCTCATCTCAGCCGCAATATTCCTGTTGAGAAATACTACTTCCCCTGCACTGTTTCTTATATTCGTTGTACAGATGACCGTCTCCTTATCATTTGAAACGGAGGACGGTACGCCTATGGATATGGCTTCTATATCCTCTATCCCGTTGGAAACTCTGTACTTCTCTATAATCTCACAGAGCTTTTTCACCGGACTATGGGCATTGGCAATGTAAAAGCTTTTGATAACAGAGGGATTCTTCATCTCATTGTCCGGGGTTACTGCCCCGATACGGAGATTTGTCCCCCCCAGATCAATGCCTATCATTACATTATTCATTCTCCACTTCTCTTCTTTCTCTCTGCTATGGTCTCAGTTAATTATTGATCTCATCCACCCAGGCATCTCTCACCATATGAAAACATCCCCTCATCATGTGATACTCGTCATACAGTGCCTGCCGTACCTCCACGTGAATAGGAATGGCCTCATTTTCCAGAGACTCCACAAACTCCCGAAAACGCATCATGATCAGTCTGCTGTAATCACTGTAACAACTGTCCACAACCAGGGTACCCGGGTTGTAAACCCACAAGAGATTATACAGAACTCTGACAATGGTATCCAGAGCCTCATCCAGGATCTTTCTCACTTGCTCATCCTGCTCCTCATAAGTACGGATGACTTCCTTAAACTTCTTGTCGATCCCGGCATCCCTCAGCTTTCTGTTCAACACTGATACAGAAATCATATCTTCAAATGTGGTGTATTTTTTTTCCGAATTGTCTGTGAGAAGAAGCATCTTGCCAACCTCACCGGCCATCAGTTCCTCTCCCATGACTGCAGTTCCCTTATGAATAAAAAATCCGCCCACGCCATGACCGCAGTAAAAATAAAACTGGCTGTCCGATTCCGAATCCATGCTTTCATACTCCGACCACGCAGCCGGTACCACGTCGTGAAGAACCAGTATATTGCTGATTCCAAACGCGTCTGTGAATAACTGCCTGATATGCAGTTCCTTAAAATCAGAAATAAGGTCATAATTAACCAGGTCAACATCTTCATAATAGGCACTTGGAACAAACACCGCGATACCCACAGTAACAGTATGCGAAGCGGCAAGCTCATCCTTTATCTTTTCAACTGCGCGCAGAAGATTTTCTCTGTAGCTGCGCCCGGCATCGAATTCCAATGTCTGTTCTTTCTCCAGTGCCCCATAAATATCATATATGAGGAAGCTGATCTCATCTACAGATGTCAGATTGATGCACACAATATTACCGTATTTTTCATTTATCTCAAGGGCTTTGGGCTTTCTTCCCACATCATTGCCTTCACAGACTTTTTCCACAAGGATATGATCTGCGATCAGGTCATCCACTATGTGTTTTACGGTCATAACGCTGATATGGTTTTCCTTTGCCAGTTCACTCCTGGTCTTGGTCCGGTCCCTGAGAATGTTCTGCATAATATTTACAACATTTACATTTCTGATACTGCTGACTGTAAGCGTCTGTTTTTTATCTGCATCTATAGTCATTGAAATCACTTCCTTATTATTTAAACGACATTTATAAATTAACTTTAGTATTATCTTATCTAAGTATCCCCCTTTTGTCAATTACTGCATCGTCATAAAAAACCATGCGAATTTTGTGCACTTTTTTGCACAAAAAAAAGCCCGGAAATTCCTCAATTGCTGAGAAATCACCGAACTTCTGTCTGTGACTGATGAGTGATCGATGTATTTTCAACAGATCACACGATCCCGCTTTTCTTTTTCCACACACCTGTAAAATAAAAAAACAGAGAGATTCCTGTGCCTATTACCCATCCGGCAGGCCAGGACATCCAGATACCAACAGCACCGAAAGGAACCGAAAGTACAAATGCCAGAAAAACCCTGAGTATCAGATCCGTGAACGTGGAGACCATAAACGCTTTCATACTGCCGGAACCTCTGAGAACACCATCCGCTATGAGCTTTAATGATATGACCATATAAAAAGGAGATACGATCCGCAGAAATTCTACACCGACCTGAGCTGCTGCTTCACCTCCCTTACTCATAAAGAGCTGAATGACAGAGGGGCTGAACATAAAAAACAATAAAAACGCAGGTACCGCCACACACAGCACAAGCCTCACCCCTGCCCGGAAACCCTGGCTGATACGCTCCGGTCTGCCGGCACCTGTATTCTGGGCAGTGAAGCTGGACAGACCGTTTCCAAGGGTAGAAAAGCAGGTGATGGCAAAGGTATTTACCTTCATTCCCGCGGAATATCCAGCAACTACAGCAGAGCCATAGCTGTTGATCAGCCCCTGGACGAACAGGTTTCCAACAGAAATAAAGCTCTGCTGCAGAATGCTGGGCACTGCCACCCGGCTTATCTTGCCCGCCATTTCCCATGAAAATTTTGAGTAAGGCTCTTCCGCCTCTATATCCTTCAGCCTTCTTAAAAGGGTCACAAACGCCAACAGCGAAGAAATACCCTGGGCGATAAATGTAGCCCATGCCACACCTGCAACTCCCATATGAAAGACAATGACAAATACCAGGTCAAGGACAATATTCCCCAGTGATGAAGTGATCAATAAATACAGGGGTGTCCTGGAATCTCCCAGAGCGGTAAATACACCGGTACATATATTGTAGAGAAACAGAAAAATAAGCCCGCCTATATAGATATTCAGGTAAAGCGCCGAATCGGAAAATATATTTTGCGGTGTATTCATAAGCCGCATCAAAGGCCGGCTAAACAGAAACCCACATCCGGACAAAAATACCGCGATCCCCAAAGTAGATATCAGGGATGTGCTGACACAACACTTCATCTTCCCATACTCCCTGGCACCAAAGTACAGGGAGATCACCACAGAACATCCTATATTCAGTCCTGTGGCAACTGCCATGAATATCATAGTTATGGGGTACGAAGCACCCACTGCCGCCAATGCGCCCACGCCTACAAACTTTCCGGCCACAATACTGTCCACAATATTATAAAACTGCTGGAACATAACACTGACCAGCATGGGGATGGTAAAGCGCCACAGGACCTGGAACGGCTTTCCCTGGGTCATATCAGTTATCATATGTATCTCTTCCCTTCTGTTTTGATATTTTAACTAAAAATAGATTTCTTTATCATTATACAGCCGATAAGAGTACATTGCATCAAAAAACAGCCTCTGTTACAGATAGTCTACTGTAAATCCCATATCTTTACAATAATCATCCACTTTACTTCCTTTCACACATCTGACAGCAGCACTTCTGTTTATGATCCACTCTCCGATAAATTCCGGATCATGTGCAATCTCCAATACTTTCAGACGATTGCAGCCGTGAAATGCCCACTTTTCAATACACTTTACAGATTCCGGGATTCTCGCATATTCCAGCTGATTACATTTTAAAAATGCACTGTCCCCGATTTTTTTTAATCCTGCCGGCAGGCAAAGCTCTGTGAGCCCTGTCTGATAAAAAGCCTCTTTTTCAATGCTTTCAATACCGGAAGGAAAGTCAATGTGAGAAAGCGAAATACACTTATAAAATGCCCTGCTCCCTATTATCCGTACAGTATCCGGTATATAACACTCTTTTATCGTCTCACAGCCCAAAAAACTTTCATCTGCAATGACAGAACACTGCATTTTGGAAGAAAAACAGAGATTTTCCAGTCTTTTACATCCTGAAAAAGCCGCCCTGCCAAGATGGTTCAGCTCCCTGGGAAGGCGAACCTCTTTTAAGCGGACACATCCCGAAAAAGCTTCCTTTCGTATATTTTCGATTTTCCCCAGTGTTAAATCCCTCAATGCCGTACAGTTATAAAAGCTCTGTACGCCAACCTCATTAACAGGTTCTCGTATTACCACACTTTTGATCCGTATATTATTTTTCAGGGCTTCGTCTGCAATTTTCCTGTAATTACTGTCAAGAACCAACTCTTTATCCCTGACCCGTCTGCCAAGATCCCGACTGAAAACATTTTTTTCCTCCGCTTTCCATATCAATACTTGTCCCATAAATGTGTTACCTCTTTTCATCCTCTTTTTCTTATCGTTACTTTATACCGTCACCGGTCCTGCTCATCTAATGTATAGCTGGATATATGTGCCCTCCCTCATTTGATTTCTATCAGGCCTCCATAATACCGTATTTCTTTTTAATCCTATCCAATTTTCTGTTCATAGGCCTTGCCAGAAAATACAGAAACACAATGGTTGATACACCATGGATCACATTAAACGGGAAGCCGCTCACATACATGGCCATCAGACTTTTCCATTTAAAATCTCCTGAAAACAAGGTGACAGAGGATGTATCCATGAGAACTCCATAGATGACAAGGGTTGCCAGGCCTCCGTAGAGACACACAATGAATCTGTTGTTTTTATACCTTTCTCTCTTTCCTCTGAAGATAAGGCCTGCTAAAAAGCCAATGATTCCAAAGGAAAACATCTGCCATGGAGTCCAAGGTCCCTGCCCAAAGAAAAAATTGGAGACAAAACCAGCCATAGCTCCCGTGAGAAATCCAGCCTCCGGTCCAAGGCTCATTCCTGTGATGATCACAACAGCAGTTACAGGCTTGAACTGGGGAATCATAAAAAACGCCATTCTTCCAACAACTGCTATAGCCGCCATGACAGCAATTAGCAAAATCTCCCTTGCCTGCGGTTTTCTATCCTCGAACACCATACAGAAGGGGACCATGGAAAGCCCTATAATACACAGCGATATAAAATATACACTTCTGTCATTCAGAAAAAAGATACCGAAAAAGATCATTGCGGGTATTGCGATCAAGATCAAAAATATTGACATCTTTGTCCTTTTCCCCAGCTTTTTATCTTCTCTTCTGCTCCTTTCCATATACATGACTGCATCATACTCAAATTTTGTGTCCAGCAGCTTTCCGACTGTAAATACCATGAGCACAGCCAAACCAAACTGCGCATACGGAAATGCCGAAAGCTGTAGATAACTATGTATTGTTACATTGATAAAATCACTGATACGCCCCATCTTTTGGTTTATCAGCAGATTTCCCTGAAGTACACCGATAAATGCCATCACCGGCAGCACTGCGGCTGTCAAAAAGACAATCCGCACAGCAGCAGCCCCCTCCCTTTTCTTCCTGTATACCAGGATCATTCCAAGCAGAAGCAGGATCACCAGGATAACAGCAGTCACTTGCATTCCTTTTATCCACCCCATAATTGAATCTATCTCCTCCCCGGTGAAAACGGGCATATCCATTTTCTGCCCTTCTCCCACGCTGTTCTGTACATTATCCAGGCATTCCTTTGCTTTCCATAGGGAATAAGAGGTTGGATACTTGCTGTATTTCAGAGCAGGCATGGAAAACCAGGGGAGAAATAATTCTGTCACTATCATAAATATTCCTGTCAGAACAGGCAGCATGGCCTTTGTGTCTACTCCGCTTGCCTGATTGCTCTGCATGATTCAATCACATCCTTTACAGTCACCGCATTCGGAAAGACATGTCTTGCCATCCTGTTTGCCGCCGTAGTATAAAAACTGTTTCCAATAAAAAATTCCCTGGACTCCTGATATGACACAATACTGCCGTCAAAAAACATAGCACATGTATCTGCATAAGAAGCACAGAACTCTATATCATGAGATACCATCAAGATAGTAACACCTCTGCTCTTAAGCCTGACAAAAATGTCTGCCAGCTTCTTCTTATAGAACCCATCCAGTCCTTTTGTCGGTTCATCCAGCAAAAGGATCTGAGGTTCCAGCAGAAGCACTTTTGCAAGTGCTGTCCTCTGCTGTTCGCCCCCGCTCAGGTCGTAAGGATGCATATGCAGAAGATGTCCTATTTCTGTATCCTCAATGACACACTGCATTTTCTGCCTGTATTCCTCTTTCTGATGTGCCGAGACAGACGGTCCGGAAAACATTTCCCATAAATCCTCCTCTACCGTATTACCCACAAAAAGGCTCTGGGGATTCTGAGGAAGTACACCTACAAAGTTGCGGAAGAGTTCCCGGTCTTTTACCTTTCTGATATCCTTTCCATCCAGGTATATCCTGCCCCTGTATGGTTTCCTGATTCCTGATATCAGAGAAAGAGTGGTACTTTTCCCTGTACCGTTCCCCCCAAGAACGCAAAATAGTTCTCCTCTTTTTACCTTCAGGGACAAATCTTTAACAACATCCGGAGTTTCTTTTTCATATCTGAACCAAAGTTCTTTGGCTTCGATCACTACTTTTTGTTTCCCTGTATTTTCAGCTTTCCCTTTCACACATGACCCATCTGATCCATGAGGGTCTGACACATTCCCAAAATTTTCCGAAAGCCAATTCCTGCCCTCACATACCGTGAGAGGACACACCCCCTGCTGACCTGTTCCATCATAAATCTGTACCGGACTTGGCATTGCCAGGAACAAGTCATTTCCTGCAAGACCGGTTCCGACTTTCCTTGGCTCATCATAAAATAGCTGTCTACCATCCTCCAGGACCAGTACCTTATCTGCCATGGGGAACACTTCTTCCAGCCTGTGTTCTATGATAATGACCGTAGTCCCCAGCTCCATATTGATCTTCCGAATGGTGGACAAAAACTCTGCTGCTGCGATAGGATCTAACTGTGAGGTGGGTTCATCCAATACCAAAACTTTCGGCTGCATAGCCATAACAGATGCAAGATTTAATAGCTGCTTCTGTCCCCCTGACAACTCTTCAACACTTTTTGAAAACCAGTTTTGTATCCCAAAAAAACTGGCCATCTCAGCCACCCGAAGACGTATTGTCCGCTGGTCGTACCCCAGGTTCTCAACACCGAATGCAAGTTCATGCCATACCTTATCCGTGACGATCTGATTGTCCGGGCTTTGCAGCACATAACCGATTTGGCTGGTCTGTGTCCTCATAGATACCTGTTCCAGCAGCTTACCGTCAAAAACTATCTCACCGCTCCGTTCTCCATATGGACTCATAGCGGTTTTAAAATGCCGCAGAAGTGTTGTCTTCCCGCAGCCTGACTTTCCGCATATGACTACAAATTCACCTGGCCGGATAACAAAATCTATGTCTGAAAGTGCCGGCTGTTTTGCCTCCGGATAAGTGAAGGTTAAATTTCTGATTTCAAATGACGCCATTTTATATCCTCCACAATATCAAGTATTACAGGAAGCAGACATAAAACCCCATAAAAACAGTACACGATCACTGACCACACTGTGATCGGATTCATCTGCAGCATAGGATAGTATAGAAAATGCACTTTCTTTGTCAGTATTCCTGCCATAATTGTTCCTCCCATAAAAACCAGGGAGAACAGCATAAGTTTATCTCTGCTGTCAAAACGATAAATAGAAAAATTAGTCCTGCCACGCAGGCCATATCCTCTGGATTTCATGGAATCAGCTGTTTCTACAGAATTTTCAAGTGCCCATGTGGTCATAATGGACAGTATCTTCATACCATGTTTTGCTCTCTGCAGCACGTTTCCATTGCTTACATCTCTTCCGATACATTTCTGTGCATCTGATACCTTGGTTATCTGATTTTTAAACTTCGGAACAAACCTGAGCACCATGGAAAAAACCAGTGACATAGCAGGTATTATTTTTCCAAACAGATAGATAAATTTATCTGATGTCATAACCACCTGATAACAGGAAAACCAATTCATCACAGACACTAACAGAACCCCTGATGCAAGACCATAGATAATGGACTCCAGCGTCAGTGGATTTCCTGTACTGAAATACATGATCAGTGTGACTCCTCTGTGGTTAAACAGCGGATTGATGACTGCCGATAAAATAAATACAGGCAGCATCATACACAAAGCCGTCTTAAAGGCCCTTTTTCCCTTCAGATAAATATAATAGAGAAAACTGCTGACACACGACACTGCCAGAAAAACCGGGTGCATGACAAACATGGCGAATGCAAGTACCAATATAAAATAAGTTATATTGATAATAGGATGATAGGTTGAAAAACAATCCTGCTTCAATTCTTCTACCTCATCCAGTCCACGCCCAGATCCCGGCCGAAGTCACATGTATAATGCCATTCAATCTCATCTCCGGGCTGTACGATATACCTGCTGCAGCCATAATTGGGATACCATCCGTTCACACAATACATCCATCCGGATCCCCGGCCGCAGTCATATTCATAGAGGTTGTTAATACCTTCAATATAATCACTGTTATAAACAGGCGTAAATGAATACTCCATGTGAATCCGATTATTCTGCATTTCTCTTTTTAGCACATCAGAAACTGTTTCACCTTCATAGAAAGTAACCTCTCTCCTGCCATAGATAACCCCATCAGACGGAACCAGGGATTCCTTACCCTCTGTGAGATTTTCCATGTTGTCCAGTATGGTTTCACAGGTAATGCTCAGGTAACAGGTGTTCTCTTTTGAAGTATCCACAGGGATTTCTCCCGGTTCCACTGGATTCTGCTGGCCATCAGGGATAGGGTCTGTTTCATATTTCCCCTGGTTTGTAGCGCTTCCGTCACTGTAAGTTACTCCCCCTGCCGTCTTTTCATTTCCGTCTCCACTTTCGCTGCCGCTGTTGTTTCCGCTGTTTTTCTTATCTTCGTATTTAGAATAGTCAACCGTATCTTCTCCTGCGGATTCCGCATCAAAGTACTCTTCGTCTTCTTCATCCGTGCTTTCACCGGTCTTATTCTGACTGTTTTTCTGTTCGTCTTTTTTTTCCTTGCTTTCCTTTTCCTTACTGTCTTTCTCTTCTTCACCCTCAATTTTGTAATGCCTTCTTGCGCTGTCAGACGAATTTACATCATTCATCCAATCATCAGACTCTCCTTGAACCTTGACCGTATTGTCCAGCTTCTCTGTACCACAACCGACCATAGTGAAAATCAACAGAACAGCAAAAATGATCACGCCTGCCAACTTTCTTGTGTTTTTTTTCATCTTCCTCTCCTTTCTGATACCCATGAAAAAAGGACACCCCTGATAACCAGGAAGTGTCCTTTATTTTCATATATGTGCGTATAAAAATAAATTTATTTTCTCTTCCCGAAAATAAATTCTGTCTTTTAGAACGGCTGTTTTCTGACTTCGCACCATAATAGTACGTTACAGTAGGGGAAACTGTGCCGGTCTTTCACCGGACTTGCCATTTAACATCTGTAATATAAACGCATTTCAGATGACCATTCTGATTATGTTATTTTCTGTAATTATTTCCGCTAATAATTACATCTCATTCAAATTAATAATACTCTAGTTTTTCACTATTTTCAAGCGTTCTTTTATATAAAAGCACTTTTCAAAACTTTTTTGACAGGTATTCTGCATCCCCCCTTTCCGGTATTATTTTTTATCAAATAATGCCCGCATTTCTGCCTGCAAAATATCCGCTGGATGTAGCTTCCCGAATTCTTCCTGCCTTCCGGCAGTCTCCCACAGATATAAATTCTATATCCTCAGCATAACATGCATTTCTCAGCTTTTCTGTCTCTGCGTCCTTTGCTCTCACCCCTGCGGCTACTAAAACGGTGTCTGCTTCCAGTGTAATTTCTTCACCGGACAAAGTTTGTACCAGAACACCTTTATCTGTTATTTTTTTACACTGACTTTCTTTAAAAACAGAAATATCATACTGATCTATTTTTTCATCGATCATCTGTTTCAATCCTCCGTCTGCTTCTCCTGCAATAACCTCTGTCATTTCTACGATCACCGCTTCTTTTCCGTTTTCCGCCAGAGAAATTGCCTCCTCACATCCCATCAGGCCACCGCCGATGACAACTGTTCTTCCTTCCGGCATTAGACCAAGGGTGTGCATAGATGCTGCATATATGACATTTCTACTGCCGATACCCTCAATGGGCGGCACAAACGGTTCCGCCCCTATTGCCCCTATGACCAGATCCGGCTTTATTTCCCTTATCAAATCGTGAGTCACTGCTGTATGCAGCCGGATTTCCACACCTGCGCTGTACACTCTTTGGATCAGGGAATCCCTGAACATCCGAATATCCTTTTTAAAGGAAATATGTTCGGAATAATCAAGTGTCCTGCCAAGCTTTTCGCTGGCTTCGCAGAGGATAACACAATGCCCCCTCTCTGCTGCACCCAATGCCGCCTGCATACCTGCCGGTCCGCCTCCGGCTATCAAGACTTTCCTTTGTTCACTTTCTAATGCATTTTCACGGGCAATTTCACGCAGTCTTCCCATGGCAGGATTAACGGAACAATAAACTACCCCGTTGGGATACGGTACATAGGGAATAAGCGCCCCGCTGTTACAGCGCATACAGCGGATACAATGGGCAATTTCATCCTGTTTTCCTTTTCTGGCCTTTTTAGGCAGAAAGGGGTCTGCGATCATCTGTTTGCCCATAGCAACCATATCCACCTGTCCTGTCTCTAGTAATCCCTCCATATATTCCGGATCTGAAAGTCCTCCAATGCCGGTAACCGGTTTTGCGACTGCTTTTTTTATAGCTGCGGCATAAGGAATGTTCACGCCGTTTTCAAAAAACGTGCCATTTCTTCCTCTTCCAGTCCGCCTTCTATCAGCTCAGAGCCGGAGATGCGGTATTCGATAGGAAATTTACTTCCACAGCGGGCGCGTACTCTGTCCAGGACCATAATTGGAAATCTTGCCCGGTTTTCCAGACTTCCTCCGTACCTGTCCGTACGCTTATTATTTAAAGGCGACAAGAACTGGTCAAGGAGCCATCCATGTCCCCCATGGATCATCACCATATCCACTCCGGCAAACTTTGCCATAAAAGCCGCCTCCGCATAAGCATCGGCAATCTCATCCATCATATCCTCTGTCATTTCTATCACTTCTGCCCCATAATGGTTCACAGACGGCGAAGGTCCCCACACTTGGCCATCCTCAGGCAGATATGCAGGATGCGCCCGTCTTCCCGAATGGACAAGTTCTATGGATACAAATGTGTCAAACTGATGTACACTGTCCACTAATCTCGTGAGGGACGGCAGTAAACCCGGATCATCCAAATGTGCCATTCTCGGGTGACAGGTATCTGTCCGTCCATGGACCCCCGTCTCTCCAATAGTCAAAAGGGCAGCCCCTCCTCTTGCCAGGGTTGTATAAAAATCAATGTTGTCCTGGGCAAAATACCCCTTTTCTTCCCCTCGCCCGGTGATCGTCATAGGCGACACGCATATCCTGTTTTTCAGTGTCAGCGGTCCGATTTTAATGGGGCTGAATAAATGTTTAAAATGCTTCATATTTCCTTCTCCTTTACTCCACACTTTTTCGTTCGAATCAATACATATAACATAATTTTACAATAGATACTATCCAATCACAACCTTTATCTATACGATTAATGGTAACAAGAAAATAGATTTTAAAAAACCTCCAAAACAGATTTACATTCCTTTGCATACCTGTTTTGGAGGGCTTGTATCACCTTTTTACAGCAGCTGCTGTACCAAGTATCCTTCAGCTACTGACAGTTGCCGCATAAATTTTAATGTCTGCGTTTTCTTAACATCACTACAGCAGCGGCAATACCGCCGCATCCCAGAACTATGATCACGATTGAAAGCACTGGAAAACTGCCCTTCTCAGGCTGCACTTCCATAGTTCCCGCAAGTACCGGTTCCTCTTTCATATCCGATATCGAATTCGCAGCTGCTGTATCTGTCTTAATTTTCTTTTTTTCCTCATTGGTATCATTTAAAGACTTTACCTTGGCCTTTTTATCAATAAAATAATCTCCGCCTTTTGAAACCAGAAACTTTGTTTTTTTATCTTTTATGACTACTCTCTGTATATATTCTGCCTTTCGTTCTTCTTTATTATAGTAGAATAGAAGATAATCACCATCTGACTTTTCTATAGGTATTTCCACCAGCATGATACCGGGAAACTCTCCTGACTGTTCAAAGTGAAGTATATACGGATCACCAGCCAGCTTCTTAATATCCTCCTGGTTATCACTTTTTGTTGTCACACCAATTTTCATATCTACAGTTTTTTTAACATCCTTGCCATTGATGGTCAGTGTGTATTCTTTTCCATCTACTGTCTTTCCGGTCATCTTCAAGTTCTTATTTCTGCCTTTAATATCTTCAAAAGCTTTTGCTGCCACAACGCCATCTTTTACCTCAGCTTTTATCGTACTGCTCTCTTCTGTGCTATTCTTGATATTGCTGCCGGATATACCTGACGATGTACTTGATGTGCTTTTATTGTTGGAAGACGTTTCCGTCTCCGCCGGAGCCGCACTTTTTGTTCCAAGTAAAGCTGTCTCTTCCGCTGCATCTGTCCCGACTTTTTTCAGGTCATAGGTTCCCCCTTTAGAAACTGAACATGTAAATTTTCCGTCTTTGACAAATATCTGGTTAAGCTTTTTCAGTGTGCCATTATCGTTTTGATACATATCATATGTTCCTGTTGAAAGGCTGGTCCTGATTGTCACATTAACTGTTCCCGGAAGATTACCGGACTCCGCCATGGTAAATGTTAGCCCGCTGCCTTCCTCTTTCATGGATATTCCATTTTTCATCTCACCTGGTGTATATGCATTGTTTCCCACCAGAGTGATGGTGTATCCGTCTCCCGTGTATGTATAATCAGTACCTGAGTCTTTGACATACTCAAATATTTCTTTTGCCAGCAGGCCCTTTTTTAATTTTCTGATGATTATATCAGCATTAAGAAGATCTTTTAAATTTTTTATATATTCTTCTTTTCTGTTGGCTTCGGGAATATCATTATATCTCTCCATTAAAGCTTCTACTATATCTTTATCCCCAATGGAAATCTTCAGAGGATTGATCTTATTCCAAATATCACTATCCAGCTTATTTACTTCTTCTCTCTGGGCCGCGATATCATTTACCTTTTCTACAACCGTCTGTAACAGGGTTTCTTTCTCCTGAAAATCCCCCATGAGGCTGATTGTGGAATATAGTGCATAGACCTCATATGCATTATCAAGTGTCAGCTCTTTTGGAAGGCTCTCCAGCCGTTCCTTGAAAGCCTTCACACTTTCTTCCGGCTCCTCGTCCTCCGATCCGCTGATAATATCTGTCATATCAAACAGAGCTGTCTGACCATTTAATGCGCGATAGTATGCTGTCAGAGCTTCATTGGCCTGATCTGTCGCAATTGCATCTACTGCCCCCGTATCTGATGTATGCTGAAACCCGCCTTCTTCTGTCTGAAGTCTGCCTATTACATCTAAAATAGAATTACCGTTTTTTATAAACCTATCATCTGTCAGCAGAGATACATCCAGGGTTGCCAGCGCGATCATAGTCTGAGCAGTACTCTCCAAATTGATCTCTTTCCATCCGTAATACGCTCCATCCGGTCCCTGCATTTCACTCAGAAATCCTACAGCTCTATCCACCGCGGCTTTCACATCTGCGTTTTCTAAATAATAGGGGGCTATAGCATATATGGCCATAGCTGTTATATCAATATCTGAAGATGCATAAGAATTGTCTAACGCCCATCCGCCGTCGGAATTCTGTGAAGTCAAAATAATATCTATGAATTTTTCTCTAGTTGCCTGTACATATCCTTTATTCTTATCTGCTTTAGTAAGAGCAGGTATCTTGTAATTCCCGCTGTCGAATGCAAGCAATGCCCAAATAGGACCATTTAATCCCTGAAAACAAACTCCTTCAAAATCAGACAGAGGATAAAGAAGGTTATATCCCAGAATATCTGTAGGATTCACACCAACGGAAGAAAGTCCCAATGAAACCCTTGAATATTCCGTCAGTTTCATCCTAGACGCCAGCACGCCGTTATTCTCACTAACCGTCTTAAACACATTTGCTATATAGATATCCTTTATTTCATCATCCAGATTCCCGCGTCTCGCCAGGGCTATGACAGACCATTCCCCTCCCGTAGTACCGATAACAGGATTCTTCAACACGGATTTTAAATATGCCTGTCCTTTATCCAGTATACTCTGGAGTTTATCTGACTCCGAAAACTGTCCATCAAAAAGACCATATATCATGGATTCATCTGTATCCTGCGTCCCACTCAGAATAGGTTCATCCTCTGTCATATCCCCTTCTGTTTCCAGATCCATTGTCCCTGTGAGCAGTTCTTCCTCCGGTACTCTGCTCTCTTCTATCTCTTCGGTATTCTCTGTACCCGTTCCGGCAGACACAAGTTCACTGTCTGCCAGAACTGAGCAGGGAGGTGATGACAGCATAAATATCGATAAAAGTAATGCCATATGTCTGATGACGTACTTTCTTTTCATCCCTATTTCATCCCTTTGCCTTTCCGTTTACCTTTTATATTTTTTTCTCTTCACAGATACGGCCGCCGCGGTCATGCATGCTGCCATCATGAGCAGGAACATGATCTCCACAGGTGTATCATCACCCGTCTTTGCTCCTGATGTCTTGGAACCGGAATTATTTCCGCTTCCTGAACCTGCAGAAGTATTGTTTGATGTATTATTTCCTTTTTCAGCAGGTGTGGAAGAGGCATCCACCACAACGCTGAAACTTCCCAAACCGGTTACCGTTACCGTCATTATGCCATTACCGGCCTTACCATTTATTTTCTGAACCTTTTCGTCTCGGTAGCAGAGCATGGTCAGTTCCTTGCTATTGTATTTATCACCCACCGGTATACTTAATTCTGCGTCTCCCGGAAGTTCAATCTCTTTGCCGTCTTTCATGAGCTTGATCTCGTACATACGGAAAATAGCCTTTGACGATGGAATTTCTTTTCTCATGGCAGCTACCGCTTTGCTGTCTTTGGCAAGGGGTGTTACTGTGAGTATCATACTGCCTGTAAGCTTATTACCGCTCAGAGTCACACCATATTCCTCATTTGTCAGGGTTACTTTTTCATCCTGATTCGGCTTACTGCCGATGGCTTTTTCTGCTGCTGTCAATTTGTCATAGTTTGTCACTAATCCCTTCTGTTCCTGTGTAAGGGCATTGTATGCTTTACGGGCATTCTCAATCGTTTCACGCTGTGCCTCTGTGACCGGCTCTGTAATTTTGTCAATTGCCTTTATAACTGTGTCTGCCGCTGCCTGATCCTCTTCTTTTTTCAGTTCAGCCGCCGTTTTTACCGCATCCATAGCTTTACTGGCCTCTGATACGATTTCACTGATTCCTGCCTCACTGTCCGCTGCTTCCACTTTTTTCAGAGCATCTGCCAGGATTTTTTTGATCTCAGCCTTCTGTGCTTCTCTGTAAAACTCCAGATTCTTATACGTGGACAGCTGATTCCTGGCCGCCTCCTTTGCCTTGTCCAATGCTGACTGTACGGCTGTTTTTACTGCATCCATGGCTGCCTTGGCATCTTCCACTGTTTTGTCAATCTCTGCAATTGCTCCGGCTGCGTCTATCTGTACATAAGCGCCCTCCAGTATGGAATTCAGCTCTTTCTGCTGCTCTTCCAGATAAAGTGTCATATCTTTGTAGCCTTTTAACAGTTCTTTTGCTTTATCCTTTGCTTCACTCAGATTTCTCTCAGCTTCCAGATCTTCTTTTGTAGGAAGTGCATCCAGGTTTTTCTTAGCTTCTTTCAATATATTTTCTATGGAGACAGTATTCTCTGCTTCGCCCAGTTTCTTTTGGGTATCCGCTACGATTCCGGCTGCTGCTTCCTGCTGTGCCGTTTCATAATCTTCCGCATTGAGATAAACTGCTATTTCTTCTTTTGCGCCAGTACGTATGGACTCAAATATCTCAGCAGGTTCCAGGTCTTCTGCTTCTTTCCATTTATCAATATTATCATAAGAATCTGCATAATTGTCCACATAACGCCAGATGATGCTGTCACCGTCCGTCAGCCTGTAATCTTTCAGACCTACACCGGGATATTCTTCGTTCACCATGTATTTCCATCCACTGTTCCTGCCATTATCAAATTCAGACAGTTCATATGAACCAAATACTGCGGGTGCTGTCACCATCTTTACATAGTTAAAATCTTCACCGTCTGTCTCCATACCGGCATCTTTCATAGCAAGTACAAATACGTCATACACTTTGGCATTTTTATCCACGATATACGTCTTTGTCTTAAACCAGTTCACATATTTTGTATGTTCACCGTCTTTGCCGTGTTTCCAGTCACCGATAAGGCGGAAAGAAACTGTTATCTCATTACTGCTCTTTAATCCATTGACTGCATTGGTCACAGCCTCCAGAGCAAGGTTAATCTCTTTCTGCGTTGATGCCTGTTCTGCCAATGAAAGGGCTTCTTCCAATTTGCTCCATGTGTCAGGTGTGTAGTCATCTTTTACCAAAGTCTTTGCTGCATTTACCTTTGTGTCCAGCCTGCTTCTGTCAATAGGACGCTCCGTTGCCACATCATAGATTCCGGGGAGCTGGTTCTCTCTCATTCTCAATGCCAAAAGTGCGCGGTATCCTGCAACAGAGCCTTCGGCGCTGGCATTTTCCCCCTCCGGAGTATCCGCAAATCCCTCAGCACGGTAAAATGCTCTGATTCCATGCAGAATATCCCCTTTTTCCTTTTGAAACCTGCTGTCTGTTCGGATGTCAACACCAAACATTGGAAGTCCTATTACCATATCTGCAGTTTTTTCCAGATTTCCCACTTTATTGTTGGAATCCTTACGGAAGTCTGCCCAGTATCCGGTTTCTACCTGACGTTCTTCATAATTCTTCACATCTTTGCCGCCAAGATATTCAATTAACGGTTCCGTATCAGTCAGTACGTCCTCACCAAACAGGGATATCATTGCCATGATCGTAGCATCCGGTTTTACTGTTGACATCCAGGCCCCTTTAGCTTCATAAAATCCTTTCCCCTGCCAATCTGTATCCGGTACTCTGTTGCTATTAATTCTCTGCACAAATGCACCGATTTTTGACTCGTTATTTTCCGGCCGAAGTCTTAAAGTCATCACTGCATAAGACATATGCACTGTTGCCTCTGTCTGTTCTGTTCCGAAACTGTCTAATTTGGTATATGGGAACTCATCTAACCTGTCAAAGAGATTTACTCCGTCAATATCCGTCAGATCCATTCCGCTTTCTTTTAAATACAATCCTGCAAAGAAACATTCTTTTGGTGTATTCAGGGACTTCTCTTTCACAGCGTTTACCAAAACGTCAAGATATCCATATACCGCTTTTGTGGCCTGATTTCCTCTTATGAGAAGATATGCTGCTTCTGTCGCGTCCGGGCTGTAAACTGTATAATCAAGACCTTTCAGGTATTCCGCGGTTGTCTGCTCCATATTTTCTTCCGATACAGTCAGCCCCTGTATAACTATAACTGCATCCATGTTATAAAAGGCATCTTCTCCTTTATATAATCTTTGATAACTTGACAGAGCACGATAAAGAAGTGCTTTTTCTGCATTGTCCTGTGACTCATAATACGTTTTCATGTTTGTATACAGATTGGCCGGATCGTTAAATCTGTCATCCATTGTAAAATCAATCCCTGCCGCACAGAGTGCTTCCATAACCTTTGTCAGACATTCCAGATCACTGTATGAACCTGTATCAGAAAATTTCCCGTCTATTGTCTGGTGGTCTGCTATCCAGTCCACTGCTTTATCTACTGTTTTTTTCTTACTTTCCTCTCTTACAAGCGCGATCACAGCCTCTGCTGTGTCGTAAACATTGGAACCGCCTGCACCAAATCCTCCATCTATATTCGGTACTATGTTCCCTAAAAGTTCCTCCTTTGACAATGACTCCGGCAGTTTTTGTCCATATCTGGAATTGACTGCTTTCAGTATATTGATACTGTCTGTCATGGATAGATCAGAAATAAATTCCTCTGCTTCATCCCAGAGATTTCTGCCGTATATATTGCGGATGTCAACGCCCGATGCCGTAAGTGCTAAAACTGCATCAGACCATACCTCAGGGCTTTTAAATTCTGCACCGTTTTGAATCTGTTTTACAGCCTCATCAAGATAATACTGATTCAAACCTGCTGTTCTCATATATGTTGTCAATAATTTGTTATGAGTTAACTCAAAATTATTTTCATTAAAATAACTTTCTGCCCATTTTGTAAGACTGGTAACTTGTTTATCAACCTCACCCTGATAATCTGCCGGAGCAAATTTTATCGTCCATGACAGATATGCCACTGCACCTTTTGAAGATACTGCTTTTACACTCAGGCTGTTATTTCCTTTATCAAGCTTCAGTAAGTATTTACCGTTATCTTCTTTTATTTCCTGATCATTGCACCAGACCTGAAGCTTGTCTACCTTATCTTTTCCCGCATCTGCACTGACCCCAATGGTAAGGCTGCTCTTTGTCACACTCTGTTTGTCTTCTGCCCCCGTTACCTGGATAACCGGAAGAATATAGTTGTCTGATTCCACATCCGTCATATCATAGATAGCATTTCTGTTGCTTGTCAGACGGTCCCAGGATGCCAGCGCCATATACGCCTGCTGGGTGGACATATGGTTTGCATCTTTCTCCCCTGCGGAATGTTTGAAGCCATCAAACACTCTGTATTTTTCAAGTGCCACAAATGCATTTTTACTTTTTCCGCTTGTGAATCCATTTTCTTTTGCTGTGATATCCAGTCCCAGAGAGGATATTGCTATAATGACCTGGGAGAGTGCTTCACTGGTTCCGTTAAAATCACAGGTACTCTGCATGGATTCCTGCAGGAAAGTAATCGCTTTATCAACAGCGTCTTTTGCTTTTTCATTATCCTGGTAATTACAAAGTGCCTGAAGTGCCATACCGGTCATATCGATTCCGCCGGTACTCTGATTCTTATCCAGACCGAAGCCTCCGTCTTCTGCCTGGAAAGAGATGATAGCATCAAGCAATTTGTCTCTGTCATATTTTGAGCCTTTTGGTACCTCTGTTTTCTTAGCATCCAATGCGATCAATGCCCATATAGCTTCATTGCTTGTATCTTCTAAACGGTCACTGTTGAGCAGTGCCTCGTAAAAATTAAAACCTTCAAAAGAAGAGGCGTCCACACCAATTGCTTCCAGGGCCAGGGCCACTCTTGCAAGATCTGTAGGCTTTGAATCTGCTGTAAGCTTCTTTTTATCAATCTGCTGTTTGATACTGTCCTTATAGGATTCTATGGCACTGTTTTCATCTCTTCCTAAAGTCTCTCCTGCTCTTTTCAAAGCTATGATATCCCATTCAGAGTTATATGCCCATGTAGTGATCTTATTAAAAAGATAATAGTAACTACAGGAATTGAGTCCGGCAGATACCAATTGTTTGTTATCCGGCGGCTGTACATCACTTTCTGTTACCTGAACTTTGAATTTAAGAGGTTCCACCCCGTCTTTTGCGACAACAGGTGTTCCTGTGACCTCCACTTCTCCTTCGGAAAGTGCTGTCAGAACAAAAGTTTTACTGGCATAGTTGTCATATTCACCTCTGCTCTGGCTTATCTTTACAATTCCCTCTTTGCTGAAACTCCAATTTATTGTTGTCTGAGAAGGCTGATCTCCTTCTGCTTCTCCATTTGGTTCAAATACCAGGGGAAGTTCCATATCTGACTCTTCTTTCAATGTCAGTGTTTCCTGTCCATTTTCCAGAGAAATTCCTTCTACAGGTTTTTCAAAGACAAATTTAACCTTAGATTTATCAGATTTTTTTGTCCCATTATCATTGACTGTGGCCGTGATCGTCACGGTACCTTCTTTATGTCCGATAAAGCCATTGCTGTGTGTATCATGATAATCTGCCACTTCATTGTCACTGCTCTCCCAGCCTACTCTGTAGTAACTGCTGTTCGAGGGAATTACTTCCACACACTCGCTTAACCGGGTCTGATTCACCCCCATATAGTTGTCTCCGCTGCCCATGGAGTACACCAAATGATGCATTTTGACTTCACTGGGAAGCGAAAGTTTAATGGATTCAACCGGTACATAAGTGGATTCTGCCTGAAATGACGCCTGCGCTCCATAACCAGAAACAGTTATGTTCCCCTTTCCGGGACGGTCAAAGTAAAAATACGCTCCATTGTAAGAAGCAGTGTATATGTAATCCTCATCAGATGTTACTGTAAAATCACGGGTATTCGGCAATTCAAGAAATTCCTGTTCTCCCTCATATCGTCCTTTTACTGTAATAGTTTTGCCCTGATGACCTTCCACCGTATAGGAACCGTTTGTTACTTCTTTGTTATCAACAAACAGTTTTATTTCCTCCAGCTTTGGTTCTTCCGCAACAATTTTAAAACTGCAGAGTAACTCACCATTTGATTTACTTACCTGAGCATTGACCGTACCTGCACTGGCAACATAAAGTTCTCCAGAATTAAGTCCGATCCAAACAGGTTTACTCTGATTATCCCCATCCCATGTGGTACTCCACTTAACTTCTTCTTTATCATTATCATATGAACCACAGGTAAAAGTTCCTGACTCTGTGGTTTTTACTGTCAGTGTATCTCCCTCTTGAATGGTTACTGTATTTCCGTTATTGTTTTTATATACGACCGTACTATCTTCTATCGGAGGATTTTCTTCTGTTTCTCCTGTAAATACAAGTGTAAATTCTCCATAAATGTCACTTTCATCTACACCGCCAAAAATATCTTTTTTTCCAACTCTAACCGGTGTTTTAAATTCTCCGCTCTGGCCTATTGTTTCTTTTATTGCGTTATAAACTGTTTCTTTGGCATAGAGAACAGCCTGTCCATTTTGTTCCAGACGGATATATCCCTGATTATTTGTAAACAGACCATCTGTAAGCTCCCAATTATCATCTCCCCACACAGTCTCTGGTTCACTCTGAAAGCTCATGCCTTCAAAATCTCCTGTTGATGTGTTGTATGATGCTTCTTCTAATGGAATTACTATTTCATTATTGTCATTTAAATCATATCTGACATCTGTGAGTTCCCCTGTAGCAGTGTCTCTTCCTTGTGTCCAGATTTCATATTTGTGATTTTCTCCCTTAACTTCTCCTGTGAAGATAAGTATAAATTCTCCATAAATATCTTCTTCATCTACACCGCCAAAAATATCTTTTTTCCCAACTCTAACCGAAGTTTTAAATTCTCCGCTCTGATCTATTGTTTCTTTTATTGTGTTATAAACTGTTTCTTGTGCATAGAGAATGGCCTGGCCATTTTGTTCCAGACGGATATATCCCTGATTGTTCGTAAACAGATCATCTGTAAGCTCCCAATTATCATCCCCCCACACAGTCTCTGGTTCACTCTGAAAGCTTATTCCTTCAAAATCTCCTGTTGATGTATTGTATGCTGCTTCTTCTAACGGTACTGTTATTTCATTTCTTTCATTTAATTCATATCTGGTATCTGTAAGTTCTCCTGTTGTAATATCTCTGCTTTGTGTCCAGAGTTTATGATTTTCGGTTTCTTCCGTAACTTTGCCTGTAAACACAAGTGTAAATTCTTTATAAATATTATTTTCATCTACACCGCCAAAGATATCTTTCTTTCCTACTCTTACTGGGGTTTTAAATTCTCCGCTCTGTTCCACGGTTTCTTTTATTTTATTATAAATCGTTTCCTGAGCATAGAGTATAACCTGTCCATCTTGTTCCACTCGGAAATACCCCTGATAACTTCCAAACAAATCATCTGTCAGTTCCCAATTATCTTTTCCCCATACAGTCTCAGGATCACTTTGAAAGTGTATTCCTTCAAAATCTCCTGTTTCTGCATTATAACCGGCATCATCCAGTGGAATTATTATTTCATTTTCTTGATTAACTTCATACTTTACGTCTGTAAAATCGGATTTTACCGTATTCCACCCCTGTGCCCATGCAGTGAACCCAGTATTGCCAAGACTTTCTGCTGATGCAAAGACATCAGCCGGAACCATTCCAATGACCATCACAGCGGCCATTACCATGGACATAAGACTTCTAAACACTCTTTTTTTCTTCATTTCTGCCCTCTAACTCCTTTTTGTATTTAATATTTTGAATCTGTTCGATCTAACTACTTCCTAATATTGTTTCTCCCCACCTCCGCTTCACACATACTTTTTAATTTTTGAAAACACAATTTTATTAATTTCATACAAAAATGTATTAAAAAAAATCCCTCTGCATTTCCAGCAGAGGGATCATAACCTTTATATTCAATTTTATACTTTCATTAATGTATCAGGCATTAAAGCCACACACGACCATTTCCTCATCCCAGAAATTTTATTAAAATAACGGCAGGTCTCCTGACTTCGCTTTTTCCTTGGAAACACCTTCTCAAACAATTGCTGTTCAATGGTATATCGTCTCCTTGTCCACGTTACAGTAAGGGTGACTGTACCGGATTTTCACCGATTTCCCTTTTATTGCTGTAAAGATTACAGCAACCGTTATATGCTATGAAATTAATAAAAGCAACTATGTTTTCTCTTACATCAACCTGATAGTAGTTCTTCATTTCTTTACGATTTTATATATTTTAAATCTTATATTCATACTACATCATTTTCAGTCTTCTTGTCAATAAATTTTGACAATATGATGGATATCCCTTTTCTTTTGTTTTTCACAGTTCATATTTCATTACTATCTTGTTTCACACAAAACAGGAGGCCCATACAGGCCTCCTGCTATAGCAATATGAATTCTATTAAAGTGAGGATTAATAGTTTTCAACTTTTCTCTCAAAGTATGCCTTCGGATGAGCGCATACCGGACAGACTTCCGGAGCTTCCTCTGCCTCATGTACATAACCACAGTTTCTGCACTTCCAGCCTAAAGGAGCATCTCCCTTAAATGTCTTGTCTGCCTTATAACTTTCAAGGAGTTTTTTATAACGTCTCTCGTGCGCAGCTTCTACTTTAGCAACGCCTTCAAACTTCACTGCCAGCTCTTCAAATCCCTCTTCTCTGGCTTCCTGAGCCATACGTGCGTACATGTCTGTCCACTCGTAATTCTCACCTGCTGCCGCGTCTTCCAGGTTCTGCGCAATATCATGGATACCGTGGATCTCTTTGAACCACATTTTTGCGTGTTCTTTTTCCTGGTCTGCTGTCTCCAGATATAAGGAAGCTAACTGCTCGTATCCGGCTTTCTTTGCTGCGGATGCATAATATGTATATTTATTTCTTGCCTGTGATTCACCGGCGAATGCGTCCCATAAGTTTTTCTCTGTTTTTGTTCCTGCGTACTTTGACATATAAAAACCCTCCATAAAATTCTGAAAACAAACGACTATTTACTTTCTATTGCAGAACCGGCACATGGCCGGCTCTGCAAGACAATTGCTAAATCATAATTACCTGCAGGAAAATATCCCGCTTTATATCTGAATTAACCGAAGTATCTCTTTAACAGACCCTCGAATGCTTTACCGTGACGAGCCTCATCTCTTGCCATCTCATGTACTGTATCATGAATAGCATCCAGGTTAGCAGCTTTTGCACGTTTTGCCAGGTCAAATTTACCAGCTGTTGCGCCGTTCTCTGCAGCAACACGCATTTCCAGGTTTTTCTTTGTGCTGTCAGTTACAACTTCGCCTAATAACTCAGCGAATTTGGAAGCATGCTCTGCTTCTTCGTAAGCAGCTTTTTCCCAGTATAAACCGATTTCCGGATATCCTTCTCTGTGAGCTACTCTTGCCATTGCCAGGTACATACCAACCTCTGAGCACTCGCCTTCAAAGTTAGCTCTTAAATCAGCAATGATATCTTCGCTTACGCCCTGAGCAACTCCTACAACATGCTCTGCTGCCCATGTCATCTCGCCTGCCTGCTCTGTAAATTTATCAGCACCTACGCCACATACTGGACATTTTTCCGGAGCTGCATCGCCTTCATAAACATATCCACATACACTACATACAAATTTTTTCATAATACTCATTCTCCTTTTTGATTAAATATTTTGTTATTTATTGGTTTCTTTTTGATAACAGTAATGATTACTGTTTCAATGTAACATACTTGACAATTTTTGTCAACTAGTTTTTTTAATTTTTTTTGCTTCGAGACATTCTTTACAAACTCCGTAAAAAGTAGTCATATGACCTGTTATTTTACCATCAAAACCCTCGGCCACTTTCTCCTTCATACAGTCAAATTCGCTTGCCTCTATGTCTGTGATGCTGTGACACTGGGTGCATATAAAATGACTATGAGGTTTTGTATTGCAGTCAAATCTGTCCGGGCCATCCCCTGTTGTGATCTTGGCGATCTCGCCTAAGTCAACCAGAAGAGATAAGTTCCGATATACTGTACCAAGACTGATATTCGGAAAATCGGCTTTGATTCCTGCATATACAGTATCGGCCGTAGGATGCTCCTTGCTGTTCATAACGAACTCGCGGATGGATTCCCGCTGACGGCTGTACTTCAATGTTGCCATCGCACCCTCCTTTCAATAACAATAATTGTTACTGATATAACTATACAATACTTAACAATTTTTGTCAAGTATGAATTTATAAAAATTCCGGCTTTATAAATAGCCGGTTTATATGCTGTCGATTCTTTCCAGCAGGAAGGAGGTGTTCTTGTTGGATTACATAACCAATTTTATAATTTCGGTTATGGCCGGTATCATCACTTACTTTATCGGCAAATGGTTAGACCGAAATAAAGACAGCTAACCAAAGCGAACCCCCACGGAATATGGGTCCATGGGGGTTCTTTTTTGTTCTTGTTGGATTACATAGTTTTGTTTCTTTCACTTTTATAATATTCTTTTTTTCTTAAAAAGTCAACACCTTTTTGCAATAAAATACTTTGCATCAGAACGGTTCAGCCATCCACTGTCCTACCAGGTGTTACCTTGTATTTGCAAGACAGTCCCGAGACAGCCACGCGACACCAGCCCCCTATGACATCACCTGGCATCCAGAGCATTGAGCGTATACTCATGTATGGCTTCTCTCCTGAATTTATCTGACTCCAGTATATGGGAGAACAAAATATCCACCATAACTAATATGGGAAACTGTGGGGATATCGCTTTTCCTTTTTCCAGATTTTCCTTAACAGCGAACAAAAGTATCTCATCACAGTAATTTAAAAATGTCTTATCCTTCCTGGATGTCATTAGAATGGTAGTGGCACCTCTCTCCTTGGCCGCCTTCATGGAAGTTATAACTTCCTCAGTTCTTCCGCTGACACTGATACCGATCACCGCACAGTCCTCATCCAAAAGCACAGAGTTGATCTTCATAATATGTGTATCCGTCACTGCCTCCACATTGACGCCGATACGCATAAAACGAATTTTCATCTCCATGCCCACCAGACCGGAGCTTCCCTTGCCGTACACATATACCCGCTTTTTCTCTGACAGTATATTGACAATACGCTTCATCTGTTCCTCATTCACCAGGGAATAACTCTTGTTTAAAAGCTCCTGGTAAGTATTCAGCACCATTTTCGTCTGGTCATTACTCACAGGATAATTCCGCACAGTTCCCTGCTCATAACAGAACAGAAACTCCCGGTATCCTTTATAACCACACTTTTTCGCAAAACGTGACAGGGATGCCTCCGACACATACAGACGACTGGATACACTTTTGGAGGATAAATCTATTTTTTCTGTATTGCTGATAAAAAAATCAGCAATGGTTTTCTCCAGAGGTGTAAAACTGTTATAAATTGATTCTATCTGAGGAATGATATTTTTTTCATACTGCTCCATTCGAGCACCTCCATTCTATCTGTCTATGCGGCAAGGCAGCGCTTAGGAGTGTCTTCCTCTGAAATGATAAAATGCCCCCAGCATTCCCGCCTGATTTTTATTTTCCGCAAAAGCCAGTCTGGTATTGGAAGCTACAGAAGGTATCAGATACTTATCCATACTCTTTCTGATCCTGTCATACAGATATTCCTTCTGAGCCATGATTCCGCCTCCCAGGACCACCACTTCCGGGTTGATCACATAACAGATATTTGCGATTCCCATTCCCAGCACGTCCACCATCTCATCAATGGCGCGGATACAGTCTGCGTCACCCTGCTTCGCATTTTCAAATACATATCTGCCGTCAATGCTGTCAGGACTGATCTTCTTATATTCCGCAGTCTTCTTCACCAGAATGCTGCTTGCGCCCATATCCTGAAACTCACCGCCCGGAAGATGCATATATCCAATTTCGCACCCGCTCCCGGAAAATCCGTGGAACACCTGGTTGTCGATCACAATAGCACCGCCGATTCCTGTACCGATCGTCAGACACAGACTGATCGTTGTGCCTCTGGATGCACCCGCGAAGTTCTCCGCAAGCCCTGCACAGTTCACGTCATTTTCCACCTCGCAGGGCAGATGAAATCTCTCTTCCAGAGTTTTCTTGATCTCTGTACCCGTATATTCCGGTATCAGCGGAGCGGAATGTGTGATCCTGCCCGCCTCGCAGTCCACCATACCCGCCGTTGAGATACAGATACCCGCAGGACTACGATCCTTCAGGTAATCTTCAATGATCTTCACTGCTTTTTTCATGATTCCCGGTCCGCCATGCTGCATAGCCTCTGTGGGCATCTCACCTGCAGCCACAAATACCGCATCTTCCTGTATTATACCATACTTTATAGAAGTACCGCCAATATCAATACAAATATATTGTTTCATAACAAATGCTCCTTATATCACTGTTCAGTGCCTTTACAGTTACAGGCACAAATCCATATAGCTGCCGTTTCACCACCGCACTTAATGCGGTATTAAAACGTGACAAAAGGGAACTGTAATGTCACATTCCCGCGGCCGTTACAGTTCCCTATATTGTACCATGAGTCTGCCCCACAGTCTTTAAAGAATCGCTGATTATTTGATTTTGATCTTAAATATAGCTTTTTTGATAACAGCCGGACCGTCAACCGCAACGGCTGTCCTGTGGGCGTCCTTTGGATAACAGAGAAGGAAATCGCCTTCTGTCAGTACCACATGGCTGTTTGGTTCACCTTCAAGAGGAAGAAAATCATCCTTCTCCACAAACTCCTTCTGCTCCATGTTATCAATAAAGTTCACATCGATCTGTTCCGGACCTCTCAGCATAAAATGCAGATCCAGATACTGCCTGTGTGCTTCCCAGAAACGATTTTCCGGTGTTGTGGTCTCATATTCCACAATGTTTACGAACAAATCATCCCCGTCTATCTCATGACTGCCTTTTTCATAATTCAGCAGGTCATGTTCCTGTGCATACCGGAAGCATTTCAGAACTTCCTTTTCCAGCCAGGAATAATCCTTTAAATCTCTGATATTACCAAATACCATTTTGCTGCCTCCCTTTCAGAACAGACATTACGATCAGTTTTTGTAAATCGTTGTATGTGCAGCCGGCACGGAGTTATCTCCCTTTACCTTTCTGGATATAATACTTGCGGGAAGACCCACAACCAGAGAAACAACGATAGAAATAATGGAGTAGGACCAGATAGAGATCGTCACATCGGGAGCCACAGCCGGCACCACATATTTGATCGCTACCATAACTGCTGATGCAGCGATAAACGCGCATACAGCGCCAAAGGTATTGGCAACCTTGGTAAACGCCCCCAGAATGAAAGTACCCACCAGGATACCAAGTACCAGACCCATGAATCCGTTAAACCATTCGTAAGCGGATTTCACGCCGCCGTTAGCCAGAACTACAGCAACCACGATTGAGAAAATACCTACCAGAAGGGATACATACTGTCCAATCTTTGTCTGTTTCTCAAAGCTCAGTTCCTTCTTGGAAAGTCTGGCCTGGATATCCAGCGTCCAGCTTGATGCCACGGAGTTCAGACCGGTGGACAATGTGGACTGGGCTGCTGCATAGATGGCTGCCAGAAGCAGACCGGTAATACCCACAGGAAGCTGAAAAGCGATCCAGGATGCAAAAATCTGATCCTGCTGCGCTGCCGGCGGAAGCTGATTGCCCTGTACCTGGTAAAATACATACAAACCGGTACCGATCAAGTAAAATACAGTTGCGATGAAGATAGACAGACCGCCATTTGTCAGCATCATCTTGTTCAGTTTCTTTGTGTCTGTTGTTGTTGTAAAACGCTGTACAATATCCTGGCTGGATACATAGGAACCCATTGTGTTGAATCCGGCGCCTACGATCATGAGGAATACACTGTCTTTTAAAATGTTAGGATTGAAAATCGGCTGGTCAACTGCCAGGAACTTATGACCTGCTGTCATTTCATGGAAAATCGCTCCCATACCGCCGTCAAGATGGGATACCAGGAAGATCAAGCCAAAAGTAACACCGACTAAAAGCACGGACCCCTGGATAAAGTCTGTCCAGAGTACGGATTTCAGACCACCTGTGTAGGAGTAAATAATGGCAATGATTCCCATGATGACGATCAGGATATTTACATTGATCCCCATGAGGCTGGATAATACCATACACGGAAGATACATGATTATGGACATACGTCCAACCTGATAAATGATGAACATAACTGCGCCCAGAACACGCAGTCCCTTGCTGTTAAAACGCAGCTCCAGATAATGATAAGCCGTATCAATATCCAGTTTGCTGTAAATAGGCAGGAAGAATCTGATGGTAAGCGGAATTGCCAGCAGCATACCTAACTGTGCAAACCACATGATCCATGTTCCCGCGTATGAATTTCCTGCCAGTGACAGGAAGGAAATGGGACTGAGCAGTGTCGCGAAAATAGATACGGATGTAACCCACCACGGTACGGTTCCGTCACTCTTAAAGTATTCTTTTCCCTTCATTTCCTTTTTAGCAAAATGAAGACCGGCAAATAAAACGGCTGCCAGGTAAACGATCAAAATAGCCAGATCAATATAAGTAAAACCCTGCATCTGTTACCTCCCTCTAATCTCTTCTTTTTGTACGCTACGCCCGTAAAGGCATAGATTTTCTTTTACTTTTCCCTAATACTACATTAATATTCCAAGTAACGGCCCCTGCTGTCTACGCCAGGAGCACATTATACAGCAGGATTATGCCAGATATCTTTCCATGGCAGCTTTAACCATAGCGGCAGCCTCATGAGCGATCACTTTGTCTGCTTCCTGCATATTTTCCAGCGGTTCACGGACACCTCCGATATTTACGCTGTCGTTTGTGCGCAGGATTTCTTTTGCTACCGCATACATATTCGCACGGCTGGAACACATTTTGTAGATGATCTCATTGATCGCATACTGTAATTCACAGGCTTTTTTCTTTTCCCCTGCCTCAACCAGCTCATTCAGTTTCAGGAACAGCTCCGGCATAACACCATAGGTTCCGCCGATCCCGCCGTCAGCACCGATCGCGCGTCCTGCTACAAACTGCTCATCCGGGCCGTTGAACACTACAAAGTCGTCTTTTGCCGCAAGACCTGCTGTTTTGAACATCTGAATATCCTGGGCAGGCATGGAAGAGTTCTTTACAGCGATAACTCTTGGGTTTTTCATCATCTCTGCAAACAGGCTCATAGTCAGAGCTGTGCCAGCAAGCTGCGGAATATTGTAAATCACGAAATCTGTGTTTGGCGCTGCTTCACTGATCGCATTCCAGTAAGCTGCAATAGAATACTCCGGCAGACGGAAGTAAATAGGAGGAATGGATGCGATTGCATCTACGCCCACACTCTCAGAGTGTTTTGCCAGCTCCACACTGTCCTTTGTGTTATTACATGCCACATGATTGATGACAGTCAGTTTACCCTTTGCTGCTGCCATTACGTTTTCAATGATAAGCTTTCTCTCTTCTACGCTCTGGTAAATACATTCTCCTGAAGAACCATTTACGTAGACGCCCTTTACGCCTTTTTCGATGAAATGACGTGTGAGGGCCTGTACACGCTCTCCGCTCACATTACCTTCCTCATCATAACATGCATAAAATGCCGGGATAATACCTCTGTACTTATCTAATTTACTCATTGCTGTGACTCCTTTCATCTTCCTCTTACATTTACTTTTCCAGGGTTGCCATCACATCTGTGAAGGATTTTGTGATCAATTGGGGACGTGTAATAATAGAACCTACTACCACGCTGTAGCATCCCAGTTCGATCACGCGTTTTGCCTTTTCCGGTGTGTTTATGTTGCCTTCTGCGATCACATGATGTTTTACTCTGCTTAATATTGTGCGTATGATTTCAAAATCATTCGCTTCAATCCTGTCACCTCTGCTGTGCTCAGTATAGCCAACCAGTGTCGTACCAATGAAGTCAAATCCAAGCTCGTCTGCGTGAAGCGCTTCCTCCACGGTGGAGCAGTCTGCCATCAGAAGCTGCTCAGGATACTTCTTTCTGATCTCCGCATAAAATTCGTCCAAAGTTACATTTCCCGGTCTCAGATCTTTTGTGGCATCAATGGCAATGATCTCAGGATTTACCTCCATCAGTTCATCGACTTCCTTCATAGTTGGTGTGATATAAACTTTGCTGTCATCATAATCACGTTTTACAATCCCAATAACCGGAAGGTCCACATTTTTCTTGATCTCCGCTATATCCTCCTTTGTGTTGGCACGAATTCCCATGGCTCCGCCTTCTGCTGCTGCTTTTGCCATTCTTCCCATAATAAAGGATGAATGGAGGGGTTCATGAGGAAGTGCCTGACAGGATACGATTAAATGTCCCTTGAGCTTCTCTAAACGCTGATTCATAACTCTCTCCTTTCCGCATCTCGGCTTCTGATCTGCTGCCTTCGCTTTGACTTCAGTATAGCATTTATGAAAATTTTTTCAATATTTTTTCCGATTCAGAAAAGCCTTTCAAACCAAATATCAACTTGCACAAATTTTACCGGTGCTGAAACCTGATTTTTTATTTATATTGACGTTTTATGAAAGTTCTTTCAATTTTACCCTCATACATTGAATTAACTTGTAATGGGAATTATAATAGAAGTACAGATACACACGGATAATAACTAACATCACATATTTTCCCAAAGAATTGCAAAAAAATACAAGGACAGGGAACGGATCATGTGGTAGAGTGAAATCAGAAAAGGAGTGAAACCAGATGATAATTAAAAACGGATCAGTATTTCAGGAAGATGGAACCTTTGAGAAAAAAGACCTCTATGTAGAGAACGGAAAAATTGTCTCTTCTATAGATGAAGTGACAGACAAGACAGAGATTGATGCCACAGGCCTGAAAGTTCTCCCCGGTGCTGTAGATGTTCACAGCCACGGAGCATTCGGACACGATTTTTCCGACGCAGACGTGGAAGGACTTAAAACAATTCTGCGCTATGAAAAATCCCACGGCGTGACATCTTACTGCCCAACCTCCATGACGCTTCCAAAAGAGCAGCTTTTGGAAATCTTTGCAACTGCTGTCAGCGCGGGAAATGCCAAAGACCAGGCAAGGATCGTGGGCGTGAATATGGAAGGGCCTTTCATTGATCCTGATAAAAAAGGCGCACATGTAGAACGGCATATCCGCAGACCGGATATTGCATTCTTCCGTGAATGCAATGAAAAAACCGGACATCTCATAAAGCTTGTAACACTTGCTCCGAATATAGAAGGCGCAGATGAATTTATAGAAGAACTGAAGAACGAAGTAAAAATCTCCATCGGCCATACTACAGCCGGATATGACACTGCACTTTCAGCCATGAAAAAAGGCGCTGCCCATGTGACACATCTATTTAACGCCATGCCGTCCTACGCACACCGCGATCCCGGTGTTGTAGGCGCTGCCGCAGATACTGAAAACTGCATGGTAGAATTGATCTGCGACGGCATCCACATCCATCCCAGCGTTGTGAGAAACACTTTCCGCATGTTCGGAAGTGAAAGAGTTGTGCTCATCAGCGATTCCATGATGGCAACAGGCATGGAAAACGGCACCTACGAGCTGGGCGGCCAGGAAGTTACCATGAACAACAGAAAGGCAACTCTGGCCAACGGGACCATTGCGGGTTCCGCAACCAATCTGTTTGACTGTATGAAAACAGCTATGGCATTCGGTATCCCCGAAGCTGACGCCATCTTCGCAGCCACAAGGAACCCGGCTAAGAGTATCGGTGTATATGACAGAGTCGGTTCTCTTACTCCTGGTAAAGAGGCAGATATCCTGCTGGTGGATGAGGTGTATAATTTGAAAAAAGTATTATAAGGACAGTTTCCCGATTCCATAAAAATCTCCCGAAAAAGCATATTCTGCTCATCGGGAGATTTTCTATTTTTTAATATCAGCGGTCACACACATGTGTATGCCCCGTCCACAACCACATCACTGCCGGATGTATAACCGGAAGCGTCACTGGCTAAATATAACACAGCCGGAACAAGCTCCTCAGGTTTTCCCATTCTGTGCATGGGGATCAGCGGCATCCACGCCTCTTTTAGCTCTTTCGGTGTATCCACAGACATAGGGGTCGCTATATAACCTGGACTCAGACTGTTGACCCTTATATGGTTTTCTGCCCATTCTGCTGCCAGAGAACGTGTCATATGGATCACTGCCGCCTTTGACGCATTATAAGAACACTGCCACTGAGGAATATTCACAATACTGCCTGACATGGATGCCATATTGATGATACTTCCATGTATCCCTTTTTCTATCATGATCTTTCCTGCTGCCCTGGCTACAATATATTCCCCTGTGAGATTCACATCCACAACCTGTCTGAATTCCTCAATGGAGGACGTCAGCGTATCCTTGTGTATGCATATTCCCGCATTGTTAAATACAATATCCAATGAGCCTGACCGCTCCATGATAAGCTGAAATGCCTGCGTCACACTTTTTTCATCCGTAACATCCGTCTTAATAAAATATCCGCTGCCTCCTGCGTCTGAAATTCTTTTGATCGTCTCATCTGCCTGACTTCTGGATAATATGACCACCTCAGCTCCTGCTCTGGCCAGTCCCTCTGCCACAACCTGTCCGATTCCCCGGCTTCCTCCTGTCACAACAGCAGTCTTTCCCTTTAAACCAAATATCTCTTCCAAATACATCTGCAAAAACCTCCCTTTAATAAGCTATCTCTGTCTCCACTCCTGTCATTTCGATCACGCCTTCCCAGATTTCATCATCCGTAAGCCTTCTGCTGACCTCATCCGGCTGGCTTCCTCCAATATATATTTTAAATCTTCCCGGCTCCAGCACACAGGTTCCGTTCTGCCGTACCACTGCCAGATCTCTGGCTCTTATGCAAACGGTTACTTTCTTTTCTTCACCTGTTTCTGCCATAACCCTTTTAAAGAACACCAACTGATGCTTCGGTACTTTCACACTGGCCTCTTCATCCCGGATATAGACCTGTAGCACAGTCTCGCCGGAGCATTTTCCTGTATTTTTGACAGAAACATCAAACTGAATATCCTTGCCTGCCAGAATCGTTTCCGGAAGATCAACGGGCCTGTACTCAAATCTTGTGTAGCTCAATCCGTAACCAAACGGATACATAGGCTCTTTTTCTAAAAATCTGTATGTACGGCCCTGCATGTCATAACTGTCAAATGGAGGCAGATCTTCTGTGCCTTTCACAACCGTTACCGGCAGACGGCCGGACGGATTATAATTTCCGAATAGAATGTCAGCAACAGCACTTCCGCCCTCCTCACCCGGATACCAGACCTCTAAAATGGCATCTGCCAACGGCTCCTCCTTCGGTATACTGAGCGGACTTCCATTGCAAAGAATCAGTATCACCGGTTTTCCTTCCCGTGCGACAGCCCTGACCAACTCCGCCTGTCTGCCCGGAAGCCCAAGGTCATCCCGGTCGCACTGGACAGCGCCTTCCTCACCCTCTTCCCCTTCCAGTACAGGGGACAGGCCAAGACAGAGCACCACAATATCACTTTTTCTCGCTGCGATCACAGCCTCGGGGATCAAATCCGTCTCACAGAGACTTTTGTACTCTTTTTTGTAAAGATCACATCCCTCAGCATAGATAACCTCTATACCGCGCTTTTTTGCCTCCTCCTGCATTCCTCTCAGCAAAGTGGTATATTCGGACGGTGTACCGGAGTAATTTCCCAATAAAACATCCTTTGAATCAGCATTTGGTCCAATGACGGCTATGGTCTTATATTTATTTTCCAGAGGAAGTATATCCTCTTTATTTTTCAGCAGTACCGCAGATTTTCCTGCCGCCTCTCTTGCCAGTCCGCGGAATTCTGCGCAGTCCACTATGTCATCACTTATTTTGTAAAACGGCACATCCTCAGCAGGGTCAAACATTCCCAGACGGATCCTCTCCTCCAACAAACGCTGAACAGATACATCTATATCTTCTTCTTTTACAAGACCCTGCCTTACGGCTTCTGATAAATGCAGGAATGTAGTTCCTCCATTCTGATCACATCCGTTGTTGAAAGCCATCGCTGCTGATTCAACCGGTGAAGAGGTTATTTTGTGGTGCAGGTGAAAATCATCAATGGCAAAGCTGTCCGATACCACATATCCCTTAAAGCCCAGCTCCTCCCTCAATATATCCTTTAACAGATAGGAACTTCCCGAACACGGTGCTCCGTTCACTCTGTTGTATGCCCCCATGACACAGGCCACATCCGCCTCTCTGATACATCTGGCAAAAGCATACAGATACGTCTCCCTGAACTGCTTTTCATCAATGGTGACATCTATTTCATGTCTCAGTTCATCGGGACCGCTGTGTACAACATAATGTTTTACATTGGCATCTGCCTTGCGGTACTTCTCATCCTCTCCCTGGATCCCACGGTTGAACGCAATTCCAAGTTCAGCCGTAAGGAAAGGATCCTCCCCGTATGTCTCCTGCCCTCTTCCCCATCTCGGGTCCCTGAAGATATTAATATTAGGAGCATATTCCGTAATGCCTTTATAAATGGAATTGTCACCTATACTCTGATATGCATTATACTTTCCTCTTATTTCGTCCGATATTGCTTCTGCCACCCTCTTTAAAAAATCAGCGTCAAACATGGCGGCCAGGCCGATCGCCTGGGGAAATACCGTTGCGGTGCCGCACCTGGCCACACCGTGCAGACATTCATTCCACCAATGATAAGCCGGGATTCCCAGACGCTCAATAGCTGCGCTTTTATACACAAGCTGTGAAACTTTTTCTTCCAGGGTCATCTGTTTAATGGTCTCTTTTGCCCGCTCTTCCACAGGCAGTTCTGTATTAAATAAAGGATTCATTGTCCCCCTCCTTCTCAGCCTTTCACTGCTCCTGAAGTCATTCCTTCTATCACCTGTTTATTAAAAATAGAAAATATAATGATACTCGGTAAAACCGTGATCGCCACAGCGGCAAACATGGCTACATAATTGGTAGAATACTGCCCCTTAAATGAGTTCAACCCGATGGGAAGTGTCATCTTACTCTGGTCATTGAGAAATACCAGAGCATAATTCAGCTCATTCCACATGGAAACAAAAGAATATATGGCCACTGTGGCAATGGACGGTTTTGCGATCGGAATCGTGATGCGCAAAAACAAAGTCCTCATGGTCGCGCCGTCTATAATGGCAGATTCTTCTATTTCAGCAGGGAAACTCTTCAAAAATCCTGTCATAATGAATATGGCGATGGGCATTCCGCTGGTTGTATAGGGAATGATCAAAGACAAATGAGAATTAATGATCCCCGCCTTTGAAAACATTAAAAACAGCGGTATTAAAGTGGAATGAATGGGTATCATCATCCCCACCAAAAAAATCATCATAGCAGCATTCGATAATTTCCATTTCAGTCTGGTAAGGGCAAAAGCCGCTGTTGTACTCAGCAATAAGCAGAGAAAAAGCGCTGACACGCAGACTATGATGGAGTTCAAAAAATATTGTCCGATATTTGCCTGTTTCCAGGCATATATATAATTTTCAAAATTTATACTGCCGGGCAGTGCCCAGGGATTCTCAAACAGCTCACTGTTGGTCTTAAATGAGTTATAGAATACCCAAACAAGCGGAAATATAAAAATAAGGGTAACTGCAGCCAGAACCGCATATTTGATAATATTTGACACTTTGTTCATATGTACACCCTCTTTCCCACTCTATTCTATATTTTCCTCTGAACGCTTGAACACGCCGTTTAACACTACAGTTACCAATACACACATGATCATAAGGACAACTGACATGGCACTGCCGTATCCGAACTGCATCCCCTTAAAGGATCTGGTATACAGATGGGACGCGATAACCTCTGAAGCGTGGTTCGGTCCGCCACCTGTCATGACAAATACAATATCAAATATTCTTAAAGAACCTGTGGCTACCAGTACCGTGTCAATTTTAAGTATTGGCACGATCAATGGAAATGTGATCTTACAAAATGCCTGCCAGGATGTCGCTCCGTCAATCTCCGCTGATTCCAGCACAGATGAAGATATATTCTGCATAGCACACAGATAGATGATCATATGGTATCCGATATACTGCCAGCTTGCCGCAAGGATGACACATATAAGCGCTGTCCCTGACTCTCCCAGCCAAACATGTGTAAAAGAATCAAGCCCCACAAACCGGAGAATAGTATTGATAAGACCAAACTCTGGATGCAGTATAAAAATCCACAGAATTCCGATGGCTGCTGTTGATATCATGTTCGGTACAAAAAATGCCACTTTTAAAAAGTTTCTTCCCCTTCTGATTTTCGTAAGGAGATATGCCAGCAAGACTGAACACGGAACCTGTACCAACAGACATAATACCGTGGCCATCAATGTATGTACGACTGCATCCTGAAATATCTTATCTGTTGTAAAAAGCTGTACATAATTTTTTAAGCCCACAAAACCGTTTAATCCTGCTACATCCCAGTCTGCAAAACTAAGCACAGCCGAACATAACAGAGGAAATGCCGCGATCATAAGATAGCAAAACAGTGCCGGCAGTATGAAGAGGCAAATAGTCCGTTTGTCTTTTCTCAGTTTCTCCATTTCTTCCCCTTCCTTTTTTGTATAAGAGGCTGCCTTTTGGACAAGACAGCCTCCTGTACACATTTTATCTGGTAACTGTGCAGACCTGCTGAATCGTTACCTTTTATTTCTCATAGTTATCATCAAAGAATTGCTGAAAGTTCTCAAACATTTCCTGGGAATCACTTCCTGACATGATTGCCTGTACTGTGTTGTTATATTCATTTCCCACCACAGAGCCAAGTGCCACATCATAGAATACAAACAGTCCTGTCATATCTGAGTGCAGTTTCATGATCTGGGAAGCGATTGGACCAACATTGCTCAGATCAAGCTTATCCGCATTGATGGTCGTCAGAGTACCTGCGTCTGCCATTTCCTGCATATATTTTGTCTGTGTATAATATTTGATAAACTCCACGGCTGCGTCCTTATTCTCACAGCGCTCACTTACAACCAGACATCTGTCAGCCTGTCCGAGCCAGTTGTTTTCATCTCCCTTTCCCCCTTCTACTGTGGGGCACTTTCCAAGCACAACTTTATCCTTTACCGCAGAATCCTCTGCCTCAAAATTGCTGATACAATAACTGGACCAGATAAAAGATGCAGCCTTGCCTGATTTAAACTGTTCCACTGCCTCCTCAGGAGTCATGCCGGCATATCCGTCGGGAACCAGTTTTTCATTCGCCATTTCCTGTAACAGGGATGCTGCCTTAACAAAGGATTCGTCCGTCCACTTCCCGCTGCCGTCCAGTGCTTTGTCAAAAGGTTCATTTCCGCCGATCCTGTTTGCCAGGATTTCACTGTGCGATGCGGAAGGCCAGGCTGTGCTGTTTCCGAATGCCATTGGGATAATGCCTTCCCCTGAATCACGTATTACTTTCAGTCCTTCGATATACTCCTCATGTGTTTTTGGAATAGGCAGATTGAATTTGTCATAAATTTCCTTGTTGTAGTATGCTACCTGAGTTGACAGTACCGTTGGAATAGCATATATCTCCCCGTCATATGTGACATGTTCCATTACACTCTCTAAAAACTGGTTTTTCCACTCAGGGTCGCTGTCCAGTGCCTCTTGTAGAGAATATACTTTACCTGCTTTTACATACGGCTCAAGATATCCGGCTGACCACGACATAAACAAGTCCGGCGCATTATTTGCTGCCATTAATGTGGGAAGTTTGGTTTTTGTCTGTTCACTTGGCAGATACTCAGGTACAATTTTAATTTTTCCCTCATTCTCCTTATTGAAATCATCAATGATATCATGGACAACCACCTCCGAAGCTTCACCGGTTCCCCCGTCCCAAACCATCATACTGAGTTCCACGGGTTTTCCTTCCGTCTCTGTTGTGTCTTCCTTTTTGCTTCCCTCTTCCCCTTTTTGGTCACCTGAGCCGCATGCCCCCATAGAAAATGTCACAACTGCTGCCATCAGCATGGCAAATACCTTTTTCTTCATAACCTTCTCCTCCGTATTTTTTTCTAACACTGGTACCATCTGTTGATTTTATGTAACGATCCAGCAGACCTGTTGTAACTGTTAAGGTACTGAATGATTACAATTTTATTATATAGAACAGTTATTGTTCTTTCTATTCATTTTCCGAAGCAAAATGTTTGTATTTCTGTATATTTTAACATAATATTTTCGCCCACCTTTATAACACTTTTACATTTATTTTATTTTTTCCTGTGTTTTCCCCTTTATATTATACTTTTTAACTATTTCCGGTGTTGTTTTTTGTTATTTTTAATCATATAATAAACATACGTCGGTAATTAATTATCTTTCAGACAAAATGCGTTTGTGCAGAGGTGAACACATGATAAATATGCTTATTGTAGATGATGAAATAGTAATGAGAAGAGGACTTTCTTTTATTCCTTGGGAAAAAGCCGGTGTCTGTCTGGCCGGCACTGCCTCCAGCGGCATGGAGGCACTAGAAATAATAAAGCAAAAGGACATTCAGATTCTGTTTACTGACATACAGATGCCGGATATCAACGGACTTGAACTGATCCGTGCCGCCAATTTGTTAAACCCTTCTATCCAGAGCGTACTGTTAACCGGACATAACAACTTTAATTATGCAAAAGAGGCTATCTCTTTTCATGTCTATGATTATATATTAAAACCCTGCGATCCCAATGAAGTCCTGGAGATAATCGGAAAACTGGCAAAAAAAATAGAAGAAGAGACTCAATATAAGCAGATAAACCAAGATACTATTTCTGAAATCCAAAAACAGACACTGCAGAACACCCTTCTGCAAATCTATACCAATCAAAATGTCACCAATCACGAACTCCTGACATTAAAAGACTCTGATTTTTTCAAGAGCGGCCTGTATCTGGCTGCCCAGGGGAGCTGCAGTGCCGGGGATACAGGTAAAATAGAATCGTTTTTAAAAGACCAGGATGACCCCTGTTTTTCTTTTATATACTTTTTCCCTGCAAATAATAAATTTGTTCTCCTAATAAAAAGCTGTAGATCTATTCCCGATACAACAGAACGTGTCTCCGCCTGGCTCTGTTCCATGCAGGAAACACTCCTTCAAGAGCATAACTGTACCATTTCAATCGGACTTGGAAAGGAGACTTCGTCCTGCCAGGAGATATCAGAAGCTTACAGGACTGCCATGGAGTCCTCGGATTTATTTTTTTCCCATTCTGAAACAACTTTTATCTCCTATGACTCTGTCTCCGGCCTGTTAAACCAGGCAGACAGCGGGCCTGTCTGCCAGAAAATCCTTTCACAGCTTGAACAGCGTAATTACACCCTTATTCGGGAATCCCTGGCGAAGCTGACAGAGCTGTACCGAGCTTCATGGAACACTGCCTCAAAAATCCGTCTTACTATGATCGATTTGTGCCTTCTTGCCTCCGGCCTGGTGGCACAAAAGAAAAATGAAGCATTTTCAGGACTGAAGGCAGAGCAGCTTTTATCTATTAACCAGGCGGATTCCCTGTCTGCTCTGATAGATCAGACCCTGCAGATACTCACCCACTGCATTGATGATTTGAACGGTACCTCAGATACCTCTTATCATCATATCGTAAAAGACTGTTTAACATACATTGAGGCACACTATACAGAAGATATCAGCATATCCAAAGCTGCCCTGGATATCCATGTAAACGCGGACTATCTGGCCCGTATATTAAAAAAAGAATACGGACTTCCCTTCAGCCAGATCTTAACAAACATCCGCCTTGAAAAAGCCTGTTCACTATTATGCGATATGGACTTGTCTATCAGTGAAGTATCCTGCCGGACAGGTTTCCGCGATTTCAGATATTTTGGACAAGTGTTTAAGACCCGTTATAAAATGACACCGAGAGAATACAGGAAAACAGTAAAGAAAAAGAACATATAGCTGTGAGAAGACCAAACAGTTACAAGAATACCCATGAAACAGACTTTAGATGGAGAAAGCTATGAAATATAAAATATCAAAATTACTGAAATCATTCCGTGACTGTATTTACCGGATTTCTGTGCAGCATCTTGTCGCAGCTCTGCTGATTCTTTTGATCACGGTTTCCACCCTTGCCATAACAGGGATCAGTTATACACTCTCTGAGCAGATCATCAGTGATAAGACCTCCAAATACTGTATTGATATTTTAAACGAGATCAGTGCCAATATACATACGAAATTAAAAGAAGTAGACAGTCTGACAACCTACATATGCTATAACGAAACCATCCAGTCCCAGATAAATAAAATGAACCATGCAAAGGGAGACAGTTTCTTATATGAGAAAAAAATTCTGGAAAAGGAACTGATCAATATGACTGTAGCCAATGAATCCCTAAAAGAAATGACTATATTGACCAGCAGCGGACAGTCTGCCTGGATCTCTCAGCCTTATCCGGAATTCACTTCCTCCTCCCCTATTCTCGATACACTCTACAGCCAGCAGGGGAGCCTGAGCTGGCTGACTCTTGAAAGGGAACATACCCCTATGATAATAGCGGGACGAACTATCAATGACCTGGGTGTCCAAAAAATCATCGGCTACTTTTTAGTCCGCTTTGACGATAAATTGCTGACTGATATTCTGGAACAAAAAGAATATTTTAAAGATGGCCGCCTCTGTATTGTAGACGACAAAGGAACTATCCTTTCCAGCAACCAAGCAGGAGAAAGCGGAAAAGTATATCCCTCTTTTGATCTGCTTACAGAGGATACCATAAGCAGGAAATTAGACGACTCTCAGGAATGGCTGACTTCCTGTATCATACCCGGCTCAGAATGGAGGCTTGTAAGTACGATCCCCAATATTTCCTATGAGAAAGAAATCATCTGGCTCAGAGGCTGCGTCATTGTAATTGCCCTTGCCATGATAATAGCGGCTATTTTTATCTCCATAGCCGTTACAAAACAGTTATTCATCCCATTGGATAAACTATGTCAGATGATGAAGTCCGTAGGCAAAGGTGATTTTAATGTATACAAGCCTGCGTATTATCAAAATGATATTGGAATTTTATATGACTATTTCATTGATATGGTAAAAGAAGTCCAAAATTTAATACAGACCACAAATCAACAGCAGATCCTGCTGCAGAAGACAGAATTGAACTCTCTCCGGATGCAGATCAACCCGCACTTTATCTATAACACCCTGGAGTCTATAAAATGGATCGCATACATGAATGGAAATAAAGAGATTGTTGTGATGGTCAAGGCACTTGGAGATTTTATGCGGTGTAATATAAGCGGTCCTGAATTTATCACTATAGAAAAGGAACTGGAAAATATCCATTGCTACCTCACCATACAAAAATTCCGGTACAATGACAAGCTGGACGTTCAGATTGATATACCTCCCGAACTTTACCGTGCAAAAATCCCAAAACTGCTCATTCAGCCCCTCATAGAAAATTCCATTGTTCATGGACTGGAGCAAAAAGCGGGAAACGGGGAAATCATTATAAAAGGCACCCGCGAGCAGGAGGATGTCATTATAGACATCATTGACAACGGCATAGGATTTTCTAAACTATCCCTTGAAAATCTGGATCTTGATTTCATATCTCCGGAAGATACAAGAAAAAATGGGGGACTTGGCATGAAAAATGTACATCAGCGTATCAAAATGTATTACGGGGAATCCTATGGTCTCAGCGTGACAAGTGAATATGGAATCAGAACCTGTGTCCGGATACGAATCCCATATCAGGAATTATAATAATAAGGGACCGGAAATCTACATAAGGCAGCGGTATCCCGCTGCCTTTCTTCACCCTTGAATCTTTTCCCCGCAGAAATCGCATCTCTTGACACCTCCTTTGCTGACTTTATTCAAAACCCCGCAGTTTTCACATTCCACCGTGACAATAGAACTGCTTCCAACACTGCTCATATCCTGCCTGTAGATAACCTTCTTATTCAGAAAAATAAATTTTCCGGATGAGGCATCATAGTAAGCTCCTTTTATATATCCTTTTCTCAGCATTTTCCTCAGTCTTTTTGCCGCCGCATCCTCCGGAATGCCCATACGCAAAGACAGATTCTTCACAGACCCCTCCGGGTCAGAGGAAAGAATCGGTATATACTCTCTCATTTCATGGATCAACCGGAATCTGAAAGCTCCATTTATGAGTATAACTGCTGCTATGACAGCCAATATGTACAGAATTATCACTGTATCTGTCTCAGTCTGCCCATCCCCCATGCTGTGTATAGCAGTTCCGCCAAAGATAAAGGCCGCAGCAAAACCTCCTGCCACCTCCAAAGCTCCTAAAATTTGATTAAAGACAACTGCTCCCCTGAAATACCAATCGCGCTCTCCATCTCCCATTCTCTCTCCTCCTGTGAATTTCATGTCAACAATTTGAGCTTGTCCTTCCTCGAAAGCCGCTTTATCTCCCACTCCCTCCGCATGGCCTCCTCTTTTGTCACAAATGACTCATAATAGGCCAGCTCCACGGGAAGTCTGGATTTTGTGTATTTTGCCCCTTTTCCGGCGTTGTGGCACTTGATACGTTTTTCCAGGTCATTGGTCCACCCGGTGTACAGACTGCCGTCGCCGCATTTCAGGATATAAGTATAATTCATGATAAATCCCTGACCTGCCTTCTATGTAATGGCACCGCACCTGCCAATGGCAAATACGGCACCCTCTATTCCAAAGCTGCCGATAAAAAAAGTATTTTTCCCATGTGCGGAAATTCGGATAACTCCGCAGAGGAACAGTGACACACTGTTCTAAAATAAATCCTGTAAAAAATTTGATCGGCTGCGGATTTTCTTGTTCCGCATAGTTTATTATACTCTAAAGTCTCATAAATGTGAATACAGGGACCGCTAAATGCGGTCCCTGCAAAAGAAATTCAGATGTGCTGTTGTTTCGTAACGATAAAGATACTTATCAGTTACGTTATTTTAAAAGATATACATTGGTGAAATATACACCTAAATTATTTCCGCGATTATGATCATTGACAAATACATCTATGTGGTTGCCTTTAATGGCACCGCCGCAGTCAGATGCGGTAAAGATATGTCCATTGATGATAACCTTTGTCCCATAAGGGATAATTGTGGGATCAACTGCAATGGTATCACCCTCCACCAGAGGTGCTCCCGTGGAAGTCACGCCTGCCCACTGGTCATTACAGCAGGCACCGCCGCAGTAATGAGTGATCTTATAGGTGCCTAAGCACTCTCCGTACTGGTCTGAAGATGCATTGATCTCACCAATATCACTTCCGTAGAATCCGTAAGTGTCATCCAGAACTCTGGTAGCCCACACCGCATTTGCAGTGTTTACATTTCCTACTATGATTCCCGCACGGCTGTTAGCTGCCTCTACGGTCTTGCCGTCGCCTGCATACATGACAACATGATAAATCTCGCTTCCGTTTGAATAGAATATGAGATCGCCGGGCTGCGCTTCATCAACCGGTATCTGAGTACCGTAGTAAGCCTGGTCCTCCGCAACTCTCGGAAGGTCATAACCATACTGTGCGTATATACTCTGAACAAAACCGGAGCAGTCCGCACCGTCTGTCAGGCTGGTACCTCCCCAGACATAAGGATTTCCAACAAACTGGGACGCAAATTCCAGAATAGACTGTCTCAGCGCGCCACCGGGAACTCCGCCCTTTGTGGACGTGATGGTATAGTAACAAGCACTGTTCTCTTCCGGTTTGATAAGCTCTGAAGCTGTCTCCAGATTCTCTTCCCCGTGTTCTTCTATAAATTTGTTCGCTTCCTCGTCAAGGTAAAGAGCACTCTTTTTAATAAATCCTCTCACATCACCGGACTCTACATATACCCAATCCTTGTCTTTGTCAGCAAGTATGTAACATATATTATCCAGATTCAGATTTCCAATGACGCGGCTCTTATCGCTCTGTGATTCATGGATGGTTCCAAGCAAAGATTTGCATACTGCGTAATCTTTTGAAACAACTGTAGATCTTACAGTCGTCTTTGTATAAAGGAATGCTTTATTTTCCAGCGGTGAAATTAATTCATTTGCTTCTTTAAACTCTTCAACAGTTATTTTCTTTTCAGCTGTTTTATTTTTCTCTTGGGCTTCCTGTTTTTCTTTTGCTTTTGCGTCTGCTATTTTCTGTGCTTCATCACCTGTCAACAGCTTTGACTTAAGCACAAATCCTCTTACTGTTCCGGATTCTATGTATACCCATGTTCCATCGTCTGTATCAATATCCTGTTCTTCCTCTTCAGTTCCCAGATGCAGTTTTAATCCATCATTACTGAGAAGGTAGCACACACCATCTTTATCAAGTGTTCCTATCACCCTTGCCTGCTCGGATTTTTCCTCATATACATTCAGATTCTCCAAAGCGAACGCATAAACCTTACGGATTGTACGGAAACGGAAATTTTCTTTGATATCCGGCATTACAAAAGTCTGCTGGCTGTCTATTAAATTATCGCTTGCCTCCGCATCCTGTGCCGGTTCTTCTGCCGGTGCCTCAGGTTCTGCTGGAGTTTCAACTACAGGCTGTTCAGGCTCTGCCGGGGTCTCAGGAGTATCCGGGTCTGGATTTTCTGGGTTTTCGGGATCTGGATCCTCCGGGTTCGGATTATCCGGATTCGGGTTATCTGGATTCGGGTTATCCGGGTTCGGATTATCTGGATTTGGATTATCCGGGTTCGGATTGTCCGGGTTCGGGTTATCCGGGTTCGGATTGTCCGGGTTCGGGTTATCCGGATTTGGATTATCCGGGTTCGGGTTATCCGGATTCGGGTTATCCGGGTTCGGATTATCTGGATTTGGATTATCCGGGTTTGGATTTTCAGGATTCTCCGGATTTGGATTCTCTGGGTTCTCGGGATTTGTGGTGTCTGTAGGTTTTTCAGTCTTGTCCTGATTATTTATACTTGCAGAATCCGCATCCTCAGGCGTTTCTATTTTATTTGTTCCAACCCTTGTCATATCGCTGGCTAAAACAGCGGATGGTGTGACCATTGTCAGCACCGCTGTTACTGCCACAACTCTGCTCAATCTTTTTAAATGCATAGAACTCCTTCCATTCCGTCTTATTCCTGCTGCAAAAAAGCATAAAATTCCTTATACCTTGTATTTTCCCACCATTCTTTTCCAATGTCAACAGCAAAATAAAAATTCACTAAAAATTCAAACAAACTAATAAAAAATTTACATTGTATACAAATTTTCTTTTCTTATATTAAAATATAACACTTTAGAGGTTTCACAAAGCATTACATAACCATTTATTTTCATTTATTTATATGTAATTGAAATATTTTTTATAATACAGGGGTTCCATGATTCTCATGAATCGTGAAACCCCTGTATTTTATCTGTCTATTTACGTTGTCTGTTTATTTACGTACAGCCCTTTTACAGTTACGGCAGGTACTGGATAGGATCCAGCGGGCTTCCGTCCTTCTTCAGTTCAAAGTAAAGGTTTGCACCTTCTTTTGTATAATATTTTGTAGGCTCATTCACATAACCAAGTGTTGCACCTGCCTCTACATACTGTTCCGGCTGGAATGCCACATCTTTTAACTGGCCGTAAACTGCCTGATAACCATTACCCAGGTCAACAGTTACTGTTGTACCTGTCTCAACGCTTTCTTCAACAGAGACTACCTGACCGTTTGCAACAGAGGCAACCGGTGTATCTACCTCTGAGGAGATTGCAATTGCCGGGCTGTATTTATATTCGTTCAGAGTGGGGAAATATACTGTGTGTTCCATATCATAGTCAATAACAACCTGTCCGCTTACCGGCCACTCCATAAGAGAGCTTTCTGTGAAATTAACATCCGGTGCAGTTGCCACTTCTGCCTGGTTGTCCACCTCCGCAGATGCATTCTGTGTATCAGCCTCCGGCTGCGCATTCTCTGCAGCGGAAGCATCAGCAGACGCATTCTCCTCTGCTGCAGGCTCCTGAACTGCTTCTGCCTGTGTATCTGCCTCTTCCGGCACTTCTCTTGTACCTTCAACCTGAGTGGTGTTCGCATCCTGGGATTCCTCCTCAGGTTTTTCTTCTGTTGTCATTGCCTCGTCAGAAGTATTCTCCTCATTCTTGACAAGTTCCTTTTCATTCGGTGTGCTCTTACTCCCGGACTGATATACAGCCACACATGTTACTACTATGGCCAGCACTAAAAAACTGCTGAGAGCCACGCGGATTTTGTTTCTTTTACTCATATTCTTCACCTCAACCTATAGTGGAGCATCCGCCCCTTTTTTTGTTACAGCATACAGCCTTAAAAACCCTGTCATTGGATCGGAAACCTTTTCCCCAGACAGTGGCTGTATATAGTAACCATTTGTATAACTATCCAGTAAACTGTGAAGGTACTGAACAGTTACCCATTTGTTTTCTCTTATAGGATTGCCAGAATATGTGAACTTATACATATTTTTATATCTCCGCGCGGCATCTTTTCTGCTTTTTATTTTTTCTGCCTTTGTATCTCCTCCAGTTTTAAGTCAGGGTAAAAATAATTCAGGATTTCCTCATACTTTTTTTTCTTAGCAGCCATCTTTTCCGCTGTATACTGACTCAGCCCCACACCGTGTCCTATCCCTTTACACAGAAATCTCACTTCGTTTTCCAACGTCTGAACCGTAAAACAGGAAGATGGAAGATTCAGGATGTCTTTCAGTTTTTCCCCCTGGAATTCCTGATTTCCTACATTGATTTCCAGTACATAACCTGCACTGTCAGTATTTTTTATCTCTATTTCTTCTATACTCTCAATAGTAAATCCGGGATATGTCTTCCGAATCTGTTTTTTTAGCTCCTCCAGAGAAAAGTAACATCCCTGTATGTAAGAAGGGCTGTTAATATCTTCCGGTGTTTCCACAGAAGGAACGTAGGAAAATGTTTCCCCAAGAACCTCTCCAGCCTCCCTGGTCTTTCCCTGACTCAGTTCATGATAAGGAAGTTCTACTATATTTCCGTCTTTCATAAGTACCTGGTCTCTGGTATCGGCTGCCGCGTCCTGGAATTTTTGAAACTGTTCCAAGAACAGATCATCCATTTTCCTTCTCTTCAGGGCCTGAGAGGCATTCTGAATGGTCTTTGCCGCAGTTCCCTTTTTCCACTCCAGATAGAGATTATTTCTGGCAATGACCGTCTGCGCCTTTATGGCTTCACTGGGAGCATCCCAGGATATCTGAGATGCCGTCACAGCGGGAATATAATCCTCCATATCTGATTCTCTGGATACAGGGCATGCCTTTCTTCCGCATATAATAACAGTCAAAAGATACGGCAGTAAAAACAACATGATAATCCCGGAAATACCCGGACCTTTTCCTGCTTTCATACAAAACCCGGCTAATTTCTTTCTTTTATTATATGAATCGGCATTCTCGTCCCATGCCCTTTGTTACTATTCATCCTTTCGGCTTCAGAACAGCAAATACATAAAATCAGGGAATGCAATTACCTTTCGCAATATGCATTCCCTGATAAAAATTCTATTTTTTTATTATAAGCACCGGTATAGGAGGATTATTTTGTCTGTTATAGTATGAACTCAAAATGACAACATATTTCCTGCTGTCCAGATTTTTCAGCATTTCCAGAATTTTGTCCCTCTCCTCAAAACCAGTATGGCCTCCGCTGTATATACACAGACTCATGACACCGCCTTTTTTGAGAAGTCCCAGACCGGTTAGAACAGCTTTCATACTGTTTTCAGGCTTGGTTGCCAGAGAATGATCACCCCCGGGCAAATAACCAAAATTAAAGAATATGCCGTCAACAGTCTCCTCCTGCTGATACAGGCCCATATTTGTATGACTGTCCAGAAACAATTCAGCCCGCTCTCCCACACCGTTTTCCTGGAGAAGTTTCTCTGTGGCTTCAAGTGCCTGACGCTGAATATCAAAAGCCTTCACATGCCCTGTCCTGCCTGCCATACGGCACAGAAAAAGTGTATCATTGCCATTTCCCATAGTGGCATCTATGTATATACCGCCGGACTTTGCATAGATTTTAAAGCTCTCCTGACACCACTCTGTAATCTGATAAGATTTCATCTCTTACTTCGTACTGGCTTCCAGAGCCTGTGCCAGATCCTCGATAATGTCATCAACATTCTCGATGCCAACAGACAGACGAATCATCCCGGGAGAGACACCTGCTGCCACAAGCTGTTCGTCATTCAACTGCCTGTGTGTATGGCTTGCAGGATGAAGCACGCTGGTCCTTGCATCTGCCACATGGGTCACAATAGCTGCCAGCTTCAGACTGTCCATAAATTTCACTGCTGCTTCCCTGCCGTCTTTCAACTCAAAGGAAATAACGCCGCAGGTACCCTTTGGCATATATTTCTGAGCCAGTTCATGATATTTATCTCCTGGGAGTCCTGCATAATTTACATGTCCCACCAACGGGTGCTCATTGAGGAATTCTGCTACCTTCTGGGCATTATAGCAATGACGCTCTACACGCAGTGCCAGAGACTCCAGGCTGGCATTCAGCATAAAACAGTTTGTAGGAGATGGAATGGAACCCAGGTCACGCATAAGCTGTGCATTTATTTTCATAATATATGCTGCTTTGCCGAACTGTTTTGTATATATCACTCCGTGATAGGATTCATCAGGCCTTGTAAGTCCATGGAACTTTTCTCCATAGGCATCCCAGTCAAAATTCCCGCTGTCCACAATTGCTCCACCTACCTGCATTGCGTGTCCATCCATATATTTTGTTGTGGAATGCGTCACAATATCTGCCCCCCACTCAAATGGACGGCAATTGACAGGTGTTGCAAATGTGTTATCTACGATCAGGGGCACACCATGTGCATGTGCCAATCCTGCAAATTTTTCTATATCAAGCACAACAAGAGCCGGATTTGCAATAGTCTCAGCAAAAACAGCCTTGGTGTTTGGCTTAAATGCCTTTTCCAGTTCCTCTGAGGGAGCATCCGCATCCACAAAAGTACATTCGATTCCCATTTTCTTTGCTGTCACACCAAGGAGGTTCAATGTACCTCCATAAATGGCAGACGCACAGATCACGTGGTCTCCCGCCTCACAGATATTAAATACAGCATAGAAAGTAGCTGCCTGCCCTGATGAGGTCAGCACACCTGCCACACCGCCTTCCAAATCTGCGATCTTAGATGCCACCACATCATTGGTAGGATTCTGGCATCTTGTATAGAAATATCCATCCTCCTTCAGATCAAAAAGACGTCCCATCTCTTCTGTTGTATCATATTTGAATGTGGTACTCTGGTAAATAGGCAGGATTCTCGGCTCGCCTTTTTTTGGCTTCCATCCGGACTGCACACATTTGGTCTCAATACGAAATTCTTTATCCATTGTTCTTTCCCCTTTTCATAAAATATACGTACCTGTCCAGTATCATCACAGTTACGTACAAAATCCATGATATACCAAAACTTTTATATGTGGTTCATTTTACCACGATTCTTCTTATCCGCCAACTGCTAATTTCAGAGCCCTATAATATGTCAGTATCTTCCTCTGCTGTGGGCTGTCATTTACGGAACTTTTTCTGCCCATACATAATAACTGCCAGAAACAACAGAACACCTACAGCCAATACCAACAAAATCTGGGACTGTTTCAGAGGAGATTTCCATGCGAAAATCCCAAGCGCCAGCATATCAAGCCCTATAATACTCACTCCGCCTCCGACGGTCATCATAAATTTTCTCTCGTTCTCAGGTGATACACCACTGGAAAACCGCTCCCTTACCATAGAAGTTTTTCCTTTCACTGCCATAAAGATCCCCATGAGTATTACCATACCTGCAATGATGATCATCATCAAAGACTGTCTGTCCATAAACTGCCTCCCTCTTTATTTTTAAAACTTCTGCCTTCCGCTTTTATAATATTTTAAAAATACGATCAAAAACCATACTGGAAGTACAAGCCCCTTCAGCACACAGGAGAGACTCAAAGTCCACCATACACCGTTCAGTCCGAGAACCGTAGATGACAACAGCATGGCAACCGGAATTCTCAGTGTATTGAACAAAATTCCCGTCACAGACGGAGGTATGGTTCTTCCAAATCCCTGGAACGCACCTGCCGTCGTGATCTCCATACACATGAAAAATTCTGAGATACCTATAATTCTCAGATAGTCAACCCCCATGGGAAGTACATCGCTCTCTGTAATAAAAATACGGAAGAAAAATTCAGGAAAAGCAATGAGAATAAAACTGGTGAATATTCCCCAAAGAGCCATGATCCCCATAGCTGTCTTATATCCCTTTTTAATTCTTTCTTTTTTACCCGCTCCATAATTCTGGGCCACAAATGCATTTACAGCAGTTGAGAAGCCTCCTGCAGCCATCCAGGAAATAGATTCTATCTGGCTTCCAACCTTCTGTACAGCCACAGCAGCATCACCCCACCCGGCGATCAGACGGGCAATTACCATAGAGATTCCGGAAAACAGGGCATCCTGTATCGCCGATGGAAATCCAATACGCACAATCTCACGCACGTGCTGCTTTTCCGTTTTCTGCATCAAATGAATATGCTTAAAAATAACCGGCTCATTCCAGACCGTAACAAGATACAGTAAAAACACGATAATCTGGGCAAGCACAGTAGCAATCGCCGCTCCTGTTACCTCCATCCTGGGCACAGGGCCAAATCCAAATATAAAAAGAGGATCCAGTACAATATTTATGATAAGACCAATGGTGGTGGCTCTGAAAGTTGCCATGGTATTTCCCATAGCTGCCAGTATCCCTGTAAAGACCTGGTTCAAAAAAGAAAACACAATAGCTCCGCATGTAATGATAAGATACATTTTGGCATCGTGTATGACATCAGGACTGTTCAGCTTAAAAAATCCGATCAACGGGCCTGAAAAAATCACACTGATAATTCCATACAGAATGCCAAGAAGTGTCCCCATCCGAATAGAACCTCTGGCATAGTCAATGGCTGCGTCCTTGTCCATAGCCCCCAGTGACTGCCCCACTGTCACCTGCCCTCCCATTCTCGGTATGGTGGTGATTCCGTTTGCCAGCCACATATACATGCCCGCTGCGCCTATGGCAGCTACCGCATTGCTGCTGATACGACCGATCCAGATCATATCTACCAAATTGTAAGCCATCTGTATCAGTGATGTTCCCATAATAGGAAAGGCTAATTTTGCCAGAGAACCCGCAATAGGACCCTCCAGCAAATCTACATTTCTCTTCATTTTTCCTTTAAATCCCCCAATTTCAGAATCTAAACTCTATACTAACAGACAATGAAAAAACCTGCAACCTCTTCCAAACAGAGTCTCAAATTTTCAACAGAAATTCCATTTCTTCAGTAAGTTATCCACACTTTTTTAAGATATCCACATTTAACATCTTAAAAGAGCGATCCAATGTTACTATTGTATCGCATAGAAATCCATTTTGCACTCTTTCTTTCTTATTTTTTTTATGTTACTCTTATATAAGACAAGCAAAGAAACCGGGGGAAAGAAAAATGAAAGAAAAAATATACACCATACCGCTGATGGACGCATTCCGTGCTGACGATGAATGCCCCTTCTGTTTTATTGAAAAAAATCTGGAACAGCATGCCATGGATTTTGTACTTGGGTCCGGTGCCTCCTATATGGAGGACGATGTGCGTGCAGAGACAGATAAACTTGGCTTTTGCCATGAGCATTATAAAAAAATGTTTGACTACGGCAACCGTCTTGGCTGCGGACTGATTTTAACCACACATTTTAAGAAGAAAAATGAAGAACTAAAACAGCAAATTAAAATGTTCTCCCCGGGAAAAGCCTCCATGCTGGGACATTTTAAAAAAGCCAAACTGGATTCAGACAATCCGAAAACGAACATTGGTTCCTGGGTAAAGGAGCAGAGCCAAAACTGCTATATCTGCGATTACTATAAAAATACATATGTACGCTATCTCGATACCTTTTTTGAGCTGTACAGAAAAAATCCTGAATTTACAGATTTGTTTAAGAACAGCAAAGGCTTCTGTCTCTCTCACTTTGGTGATCTTGTAGAGACCGCAGAATCCCTTTTATCCGACAAAGAGAAGTCTTCTTTTTATGAAATCCTATTTCCACTCATGACCGATAATATGCAGAGGGTCACAGATGACCTGGAGTGGTTCTGTGACAAATTTGACTACCGAAACAAAGATGCAGACTGGAAAAACTCCAGGGATGCCATACAAAGAGGAATGCAGAAGGCAGGCAGCGGTTATCCTGCAGACCCTCCATATAAAGCTGACAGATAATCCCAAAGGGACAGGCAAATATCGCCTGTCCCTTTTTCTTATTATCCATACCTGTTATTTTTGTTGCGGTCTGATATCTATGGTAAATGCCTCCCCTGCCTGTTTAAAATCATTACTGAGCTTTCCGCTCTGCTCCGGGAATTTCACTGTATAAGGTGTCAGATAAAGTTCTGTGGCATCATCACTCAGGTTTCCGTTATCAATGGTGGAAATATTCATTCTACCCACGCCGTTACTCCACCTGGAAAGTGTAAACTCCACAGCATTTCCGCAGTCGTCTGTACCTCTTAAAACAAGATCATAATCACAATTGCCTGTAGATGTAGAAAAATAAATTTTCTGTCCAAGAGGATTATCTGTAAATTTGTCAAGATATACTTCTGTTCCATCGTCCAGTGTAAATGTTTTATTTATTTGGACTGTATTGGTACTCTGTGCCAGTTCCTCCCCTGAAGCTGAAAATTCAAACTCCCATGTAGCACTCATGTTATCATAGTCCATATACTGTATCTCAAAATCAAATGTCTGACTTAAGTCCACATCCTTAATATCGCATTCAGAGACGGATACTATTGTATTATCTCCAACCTGCTCTTCTCCGCCGGACGCGCTGTCTGAAACAGACTTACCATTGATGTATACATTTACCCCGATAAAACGTTTATTTTCATCTGTGATCTTCTCATCATATTCTTTGGTACTGGATACTATAATTTCATCTTCATTTACAATTACCTCGTTCAAAGTAATCGTTATTCCGTTTGATGTCACAGACTTGCCAATCACTGTTTTATATGGCTCCAGATCCTTTTTAATGCCAAGTATGGAAGCAATATCATAAGATATTGATTTTACAGCAGCCTGAACAACGTAATGCAGGGGACCGCTTCCTACTCCCACAGCCAGGATCACTGCAGCGGCACAGACACCGGCAACAGGTTTCCATCTTCTTTTCTTTTTTCCCTTACCTATAATATCTTTTGCAGCTTTTTTCTTCCATCGCTTTCTCTCTATATCATCAGGTTCCTCCGCTTTGTAATTCTCCATATCTGTCTGTACATCATTTAATAATTCATATATATTACTGCTCATAACTGTTCTCTCCTTTCTGCCCCGAAAACAATTTCCTTATTTTCCGTTTTCCCCTGGAAACTCTGTTATATATCACATCTTTTTTCATTCCGGTCTGCCGGCTCACTTCCTCCGGTTCCATCTCATCCACATAAAGCTTCATAAATAACTCTCTGTCCTCAGGATTCAGACAACTGAGCATTTCTTCCATCTCTTCAGACAGTTCTTTCTCAATCAGTTTCAACTGCTCTCGGTCCTCCTCTCCAGCTACTACATCATCCAGATTCTCCGCCTGTTCCCTATTCAGATACTTTCTCTTGTAGTCTATGGCTTTATATCTGGAGATACCTGCAATCCAGTTTGTAAAACTGCTTTTCTCGGCTCTGTAAGAATTTATATTTTCCCACACAGCCAGGAAAACGTCATTGATACACTCCTCCTGATAATACTCCAATGAAAACAGATGTTTTTTTATCACTGATTTTACAATGCGTCCATAATTGTCGATCACATATTCTAGAGCCTTTTCGTTCCGGAACTTTAACTGCTCTACAAAGTTGTCTTCATTTATTCTCATAAGCTTTCACCCGATTCTTTTTTCTTTAACGGCCGTTACACTATATACTTCGTATCTGTGTACAGGATTTCTATCCATATATGAAGAAAAAATAAAAAACTTTTTCACATTTCTTTTACTATTTCATCACAGATTCATCACATTTACAATGTATATTAGTATTTGAACAAAGCCAATAAGACTTTTTTCAAAATCTTTTTCTTTTTCATATGCCGGTATTCCCTTATACCGGCTCTCCTTCTTTTTATATTTTTATAAAAGTAGACATGAAAATAAGAGGCCATAATCTATCCCCCCTCAAGATTATGGCTTCTTATTTTTTGTACTTTTTCTCCCGAGCGCAGTGAGCATGCTGTCCAAATAGCTTCCGTAACAAAAAAACAGCTCAAATACAGTAATAACTGAATTTAAACTGTTTCACAGTGAAGCATCGGGGATTCGAACCCCGGACAACTTGATTAAAAGTCATGTTACCTAACTGCCACGGAACCGCATAAATGCTGGGTTTGTAAGAATCTCGTGATACGAAATTGATACATTAGGTATTTTATAGTATTTTGCGATATCTGTCAATGATGATTTTATAAAGTTGACAAACAGAATATACGTTCGTATAATTAAGTATATAACAAACAAACGTTCTGTTTTTTTGAAAGAAGGTGGCACGAATGAATAATAAACTTGTATATGAAAATCACGATGCCTACTTATTATATAATGCGGCATTGGAGAAGAACCCTGAGTTACCCGCACACGGCAGCGTATCCGTACAGTATGCCCTGTACCTATATTACAAAGCGTATCCCGAGGAACGTCCCATAGGATATAGATACAAACGACATATGTTGGCGTAATGTCGAAAACTGTCCACAATTATCTATTGCTCTAATCCCAATTATGTTGTATCATTTATTTGCAACCAGAGGTATGAATATTCTTTTTCGTCGCAGAACGGCCGGCACTGTAATGGTGTCGGCCGTTTTGTACTTGACATCAGAGCTTCCAAGCGTTATTATTGAAAAAACTGGTAATACTTCCACCATTTCCTTCTTTGTCTGAGAGGCTATACTTTATGTATAGTCTCTTTATTTGTGGCAATAAAAAGGCCCCGGCGGGAGACTCGGGGCCTTACAGCGTTTTACAGTGGCACTCTGTGCGTTGATAGTTACAGTAGTGCTCCTGTTTTATCAGTATAACACATCTTACCAGACTTGTCCACGTAGTAGACATTGCCACCGGTACGCACCAGTTCATCCGCCGCCATCGCTCCATTGGCTTTGAGATAATACCAGTTATTCTTCCACTCAATCCAACCGGTTTTCATCCAGCCAGCCGAGTCAAAGAAAAACCATACACCGCCAATCTTTTCCCAATCATTTTTCACATATCCGCCGTCTGCATGACGGTACCACCAGCGACCATCCCTTACCTGGATCCAGTTGTTCTTTTTGAGATATACGGATACTGCGGATTTTGTCTTCTCTCCAACACATCCATCCGGATTAACTCCTACAAGGCGCTGTACCCGGATAGTCTGCGCTTCTGTGTCCGGCCCGAAATCTCCGTCCGCATTTACTTCGCTGCCAAAGATATTCAGCTTTTTTTGCCATTCAGTTACTTTTGTTCCGGTGTCTCCTCGTGATAACCAGTCCTTTGTATTCCCTGCTGGTGCATTGCCAGACATTTCACTGCCTGTAATTCCGGCTACAATGGCATTTGCCATCCTCTCTGCTGTATACTTTGCGGCATCATCCGCATTATCACAAAAACAGCACTCTACCAGGAGTGCCGGGCTGGCGGTATGCCGCAGCACATAAAGACTGGGATTTGTTTTTACTCCTCCTCCCCTTTTTGTGTATCCCAGCTCCCCAATCCGGTCTGCGATCCTCTGGGCATAGGATTCGGCGGCAGAGCCCCAGTTATAGATAAATACCTCTGTTCCATGTGCCTGTCCATTGTAGCAGTTGAAATGGATGGACACATCCAGATCCACAGCATGTGCATTACAGTTCGCCACGATCGCGGCAAGATTGCCGTTCACAGTTCCGGAGCTTTCATCCGTACAGTCATAGACCGTATGGCCAGCCGCCTGCAGTTTACGGATCACCAGGTCTTTCACCTTTCGGTCCTCTGATGTTTCGGAAAATATACCGGACGCTCCCGGAACCTTAAAGTTATGTCCTGCATGTACATTGATTCTCATAGATTACTCCTTTCCCCGGCAGTTGCGCCGGCGCAAAAAGAGAGCGATTACTCGCCCTCTACTCCTCTTTGTTATGCTGCTTAATTACCTGGTTGACGTAGGTCGATAATCCAGCCACCAGTATGCCCTGGACAATCGCTGTAAACACTGCCATTGCGATTTCCTGCATCCCGCTCAATGGGCAGGTGGCAACCACCCAAATACCGCACAGCAGGATTCCTAGTCCTCCAAGAGATACCGGGATATACTTATCCGCAATTGTCTCTGTCTTCTTCATGCCCACACCTACAAAATAAAGCACCACGGCCAACACCAGCAGTTCTGGTTTTACATAATTCATAATCTGATCCATAATCATCCTCCTTTCTTCTCCAGGTCTTCAATCCTATGATTTGCGACCTTCATCTGTTCTTCTTGCACACACAGCTTCTGTTCCAGCTCATATGTACGCTCTATTACATTATTATGCTTATCTACCCGTTTTGTGAGTTCCTCCAGCTTATACTCCAGCAGAGCTCTGGTCTTTTCCTGTTGACCGCGATTACTGATCAGGCAGACAAGCAGAGTTACACCTGCAGAGATGCAAGCCGAAATGATTGTTTCCATGCAAGTCCCTCCTTACTCAAAGATTGCATACAGATGTCCACTCCGGATCTCAAAGGTCGGAGTCTTGCCGTCTGCGCCCGCTGGTCCCTGCGGCCCCTGGGGCCCGGTGGCTCCGGTTGCACCCTTTGCTCCGGTTGCTCCGGTATCTCCTTTTGGTCCCTGGGGACCAGTTGCTCCCGTATCTCCCTTTGCCCCTTTTAATGCAGCCAACTGGGCAGATGTAAAGTCCGCATAGGTGAAAGCGTCTCCTTTATCACCCTTATCACCTTTTGCTCCCTGCGGGCCTGTTGCGCCGGTCGCACCTTTTGCTCCCTGTGGTCCTGTCATACCAGTTGCACCGGACAAATCTGTGATATAGGTATATGCTGACGCACCCTTTACATACAGCTTCGCATTATCTGCATCATTGACGTTTCCGGTGTCGATCATGACAAACTGGCCAACCTTCACACCGTCAGATGCATAGCCGCTGTTCATGGCACTTATACTGGCATAGGTCTTTGCAATAGTAAATGCTTCGCCGGCAGGTCCCTGCGGTCCCGTGGCGCCTGTAGCTCCTTTTGGTCCTGTGGCACCGGTTGCTCCGGTGTCTCCCTTCGGCCCTTGCGCTCCGGTTGCTCCAGTATCTCCTTTCGGACCCTGTGCACCAGTCGCGCCTTTGATATTACCTGTCTTCGCCCAGGCTCCTGATGCCCTTTTATAGACATCAAAATTTGCAGTATTGAGGAAGAAGTCCCCATCTTTTCCCTGGGTTGTAGGCGCTGCCGTACCAAACAGCCATGTTGCACCATCCGTTCCTTTTGCGCCGGTGGCTCCGGTATCACCCTTCGGTCCTGTAGGGCCAGTCTCACCCTGGATACCCTGTGGCCCCTGTGCTCCTGTATCCCCCTTTGCTCCGGTATCACCTTTCAATCCCTGCGGGCCTGCCGGTCCCTGTGGCCCCTGCGCTCCCTGTGGTCCTACAATACTGCCTAAATCAACTTCTCTTGCCATGTCTTATCTCTCCTTTACTTTTGATATACTGCGATTAAATGGCCGTCCCTGATCTCAAATTCTGGGGTCTCTCCTGCAGGTCCCCGGATATCCTCCAAGGGCACCAACAGGTTCCACTCATTGCTGTCCGTATAGCGCCATTCAATGGCTGTGCTGGTCTTCTGCATCTCAATCTCCCGCTCCCTGATTGGCAGCCGAATGCGCGAGCCAATGGCCTGCCCTCCTGACATAAGCTGCAGTATATCCTCCTGGAGATTAAGGTCATCCGCACGGCAGCGCAGTTCATTCAGGATCTCCTGCATAGGAGTTAATGACGATCCGCCATAGTTTTCGGGTCTTGCACGTTTTTTTACGGGCATCAGGATTGTCCGTAAGGTTTCCCCATGCCCGTCATCACAAACATAAATGTAAGCAATAATGTTCTTGCCGCTCTGAAGCAGGACATCCGGAATGATTCCAGATGTACTGCCATCTTCATTTCTACGGCCTGAGATTGTAAAAGACAGCTCTCCAAATTCTTCCACCATATGGATATCCGTCATTTCTGGCAGATCAAGCCCGTATACCTGCAGTATCTGGCCATAATCCCACTGCGCCAGTCCATATATTGTTTTATAATATTGCCCATCACTGCAAAATTTTGCTATAATCATTGCCGTCTCCTTCCTGCCAGGAAGATCATCCGGCAAGGATACTTGTTTTCTCTTCCTGGCTGATCCATCCCTTTGTGGCTGCTTTCTCTACTACTTCTGCGTTTCCAGTCTTTTTGTATAATCTTGTGATTGTCTCAAACATCGCATACCTCCTTATGCAATCCCCAGGCTATCAAGCACCAGTTTGTCCACGGTTTCCTCCAAAGAGGCTATACGGGCTTCTGTTTCATCCGGCCTCTGCAGCTCTACAATAATAGCAACTCCATTAACTGGCACTGGATTCCCTTCATCATCCTGTGTGTAATCCACAACAGTTTCCATCTGCTTTTCAATCTTCTGCATTTTTGTGTACCCAGAATAGATTTTAAATACCTCATCGTTGTAATCAATCACCTGAATCTTACTTGTGTTGGCAGCATCGGACAGTAAAGCCTCGTAATCCATGATGTTTTTATCACCTGGCACTAATCCCAGAGAGAGGGAATTGCCTGCCGCCTGAATCCCATCTGCGATAATCTCCAGCTCCTGGCCATTGTTTAATCTGATTTTACCCATACCTTTCACCTATCCCTTTCTTATTTTCTGCATTAAAATAGACCGCTTATCACGGTCTGGCTCTGATTTTAATAATATGGCTGGTCTAAATACTTTAATATTTTACCAATCTAATCACTTCCACTTTCCGATGGCGACCCATTCAATCCATAAGCCGCTCGCAGAAGCGTTACATCCTAAAGTTGTTTTTGATGCAGTCGTTGACAGCGTGCCTACATTTTCAGGTATCCCGCTCGCATATCTGGGAGAAGTCATTACGATAGGTGCTTCCTTGAATTTTTCTCTGAATGTGATATCGAGCTTGTAAAACTTTCCCGTTGAATTATAGGAAAATATTGTAGTCTGACTTGCCCCCCAAAGAATCATTATACCAGACTGACCTTTAAATATTCCTTGATTATTTGTAGAACCAGTGGTTCCTTGGGTTGTTTCGTTCGACAGAAGCGTACTTATGCTGTTAATATTCTTTTCTACATTAGTTAAATCAGTTTTTTCCGCTTTACTACCCAAAGCGGAGTTTATTGCAGTAACTGTATCCTGCACATTACTTTTTGTACCATCGGCTTTTGTAAAATCAACATTTGCGGCGGTTGTTTTGGGCTTAACTTCATTCTGCAGATAAGTTAATAAGTTGGAAAACAACATCTTTTTACCAGTACCTGTGGATTCCTCCAGTAAAAAAGCATCCGTACTGGCCGGAGTTACCTTATTTGCAAGGTCGATTACACGGTTAAAGGCAAGATATTTCAAGTCTTTCAGCCATTTCGATGCTTTACCGGCAATCGTGCTTATAGAATCCCCTGAAGCCAGATCTGTTCTGGATGCGGCGTCTGTAAAAGTTACCGGCGTAGTGATATCCACTTTACCAGTCGGCCCTTGTGGTCCCTGCGGCCCTGTTGCCCCTGCATCACCTTTATCCCCCTTTGGTCCCTGTGGGCCAGTTGGACCGGCTGGACCTGCCGGTCCTTGTGGACCGGTCGCTCCTGTGGCTCCCTTGGGTCCCTGCGGTCCCATCACATTGCCTAAATCAAGTTCGGGCATAATTCTCTACCTCCTTATAAGATCATGACCAGATGGCCATTATCATTGATTTTATAACCCGGGGCATCCAGACCAGCGTATACTATATAAAGATGTCCGTCTTCCCGCACCTGGAAGGCATAGACACCTTTACTCTCTACAACTGCAGCATCCCCACCCCGGTCACCTTTGTCTCCCTTGTCTCCTTTCGGCCCCTGGATGCCCTGTGGTCCCTGCGGGCCTGCCGGTCCAGTTGGTCCTATCGGACCTTGTGGGCCTGCCGGGCCATTGAACTCCCCAGCCTGTCTTCGCCGTTCCAGGTCATCCGCTGTAGCATTCGCCCGGTTTGCTGCCGCCTCTGCTGCTTGTGCTTGTGTATTGGCAAGCTGTCCGGCATTGTTAGCGTATTTCGTTGCTTCCACCGCATCTTTTATAGCCGCCCCAACCTCACCGACAAGCCTGTTGATGATCTCCTGTGTCCGCTCGTCTAACTCTATGGTCAGGTCTTCTTCTGTCATGAGGCGTTTCACAACTCCGGCGGAAAAGCACACATACGTTGCCTTCCCATCCCACACATTCGGGTCTCCCCTCAGTACAACTGCCCATTCCCCTGGCAGCATCTTCTGAGGGTCAAAGTGGTCAAAATCACCCCGCCTATCCTGTATTGCCATATTGGTTCACCTCCTTACCCTTACCCTGGTATCCAGCGCACCAGCGACACCCCCGTGGGTGTCGGTGGCGTACTGCCGCCTGGATAACGCAGCACACAGTTCCAGGGATAGTTATAATAACCGCATGTCCATATTTCTGTGCCATCCTGGTCCCCTGTCTGCGGGTTTCCACGGTTTGATGATGCCTGCACCATCCTGCCATTACCAATGCTCATAGCTGTATGGTTCACATGATTAAGGAGCACATCACCATATATGATGCCACTTCCGGATGCCATATCTACGCTGTTTGTCACGTCCTGGAATCCGCAGGCAATAAACGCGTCATACATATTTCCGGTGTATGATGCCCCCTTATCTTTAACCGGGACACCAGCCTGTTGCCACGCCGAGATCAAAAGTGATGAGCAGTCGTAATCCGGCCCCCAGCGATTGTCCTGTGAATATCCGTGGGAATTATCATTCGCGATTGCGACCGCCCACTCCACAGCATTTTTGATAACCGTCGAGCTTCCGTAAGTCAGGTTTTCAAACCAGTACCGTGCATTCTGACTTCTTTCCTCTAGTGCCAGCACTCCCGGTCTTTCATAGTTCCGCATGAACGCTTCCGCCAGGTATTCCGGACTCTCTACAGATTTTGTAAACGCAGAAAACGAGAAATTAAAAGAGGAAGTGGCGATCCATTGCTGGTTGTTTGCCACTTCCCACAAAATACATTCCAACTGCCCATTAAAATATGCCGTTGTATTGCCGTAATTGTTACCCCAGGGATATCCCCTGGCATCCGCCCATGATGTGTAACCCGTTGCCGGTGTCCACTGCACCAGGCCATATCCGCCTGACATGTTGCCGTAAATAAGGGATTCCCATAAGCCAGGGTTGAGTGTGGACTCACGCTGCATATTTCCGAGTATTCCCGCAATAGCATTCCTGGTCCAGCCCTTATTGATGAGATAATCAGCGATATACTGTGCATTATCTGTCATTTGCGATTGAGACAGATATGCATTGCTTATTATAAGTGCCATATTTTTGTCTCCTTAAAATGTCCCTTCTTTCGTATTCCCGCCTACACAGACACCGCCAGAAAATTGCAAATACGTGCCGTCTGAAAACTCTGCTCTCCCTGTTTTTCCAGCTTTAAATTTTCCTGTCAGGCCGTCTTTATCTGCCAATAACGGATATGAGTTATTGCCGCTGTCATCTGTGCAAACAAAAGAAAACTTTGATGCAGATCCAAAGGACTGGATTGCGATTCCTCCACCAGATACAGCTGTCATGATTGCTGATAACTTTCCATTATTGTAAAATTCAACCCTTTTGTTATTGATTTTGATGCCTGTCCCATCTACTAAATTACTAAAGACCCCTTCTGCGTGCACACCATCCTTATTCCAGGTACCGATAACCTTACCTGACGCATTCAGTATGCGCAGCACACCGTTTACATTGTTTTCCCCGCCTAATGTAAGGGTACCACCCCTCGCCCAGTCGAAACGGATACCAATAGCGGACAGGACATTGACCACAGCATTTCCCTGGCTGTCCATGCCGGCATTCCAGGTCTTCCCTCCATCCGTAGATACGGCAAAGGCGTTCGCTGTCATCTTCCAGATGGTATCTGATTCCTTCAGCGTTGGTTTATTGTGCATATAAAAAATGGTGCTGCCATCCTCCAGCTTTTCCTCCGTCTTATATACACCAAAAGACTGGGTGATCAAACTGGTCAGAGCCTGCACCGCTTTGTTATACTCATTTATCTGTACTTTAGTATTTTTCTTTGCCTTTACAAAGGCTTGTGTAGCCTCTGTAAACCTGGAGGCACTGTTACGGGCCGGTGTTTTTGCGTCACAGGACACCGACTGATAATTACCTATCTGGTAGGTGGTATTTGTAATATAGCACTGATAGGTGTTCTGCTTATAATCTGTAACGATTGCCGGGTCTCCTGCCTCTATGGCAGGGTCTGACAGGCAAGAGATAGACACTGGGCGGAATTTCATCCCTATCAGGCAGCCGCCTAAATAATCAGCGACCGTCTTACCGCTACCTTTACGAATAAAATCATTATCCTTTATCTCCAGCACATAACCTTCCGCACCTGTCATATAAGATGCTGGGGCATCTTGCACAGTGGTGTCCTGCGCCTCAGTCACCTTGATCCCGGTTATCACCACATCATCTGTGGCAACGTTTATGCTGTTTAATGCATACAGATGATGGTAGTCCTGTAAGCTCTCAAATGTTCCCCCATCCAAGATGTCTCCGTCTGTCCAAGGCAGGAAACTGCCGCCATCTGCACTGTCACCAGTCTGATAGGATGGGGTCCCATCGTCAAACACACCGCCATCCATGCCATTATGACGCCCAAATACGGCAGTGTCATACCATCCTGACGTCAACCGGCCATATGCGTCACACTTCCAGTAACGGCAGGCTATCTGCCCCACCCATGTCAGCACCTGCCTGAAGGTCAGTGCTTCATCGGCAGGCCGTTCCTTTACCGTAAAATTGCGGTTCGGGAAATCCGCGGATGCCTGTACCACGCCACAGACACTGCAGGCATCGGCTACGATCTGCCCTAGTGTAGCCGGATATTTTAATCTGCTGTCTGTATATGGCCGATCAAATTTCGCCATGTTGTCATAAGCTGTGACAGAGATGACCGCACCCGTGAATTTTCCCGGCTCCGCCGTGTATATGCCCTTTGGTATCCACTCGATCTTGTCCTCTGATAGCTGCAGGCCAACCTTTACATTCAGTTCTGCACCCTCAAAATCGTAGGTATTATATCGTCCGTCTGTATTGTCCAGGCGCAGCGTGCACTCCCCAATAGATGCCGAACCAATATCAAAGCTGTCTGTACTGGATACGCCTGTCTTGATAGTCAGACCATCCGACATCAGATCTGCGTTTGTCAGCACTGTCTCTGTCCCATCCGGGAACCGCGTCACTGTCCGTACATGAAATATCCTGTCCTGTACAACAGCCCGTCTGTAATCCATACTTGTCCTTACCATGCCATCACCTCTGTATAATATCTACCGTAACACTGCGGTACCAGAATATCCCGTCCCCCAGGCGGCCTATCTGTTCTTTGGATATGGTCCCCCGGTATACTTCTATCGTCACATTGATACCGTCATCCCGGAAGGTAAAGGGGAAAAATCCAGCAACCAGTGTCCGCTTGATAAGCGCTACATCTGATTCTGGGAGCACACCCCATTTGATACTTACAGTCTTTTTATTCGCAACCGGGTCTCCGACCATCGTCCCGTCCATTGTACGCCCCGTGTCGGAGGTCCATATGATCTCATCATTAACAGAAATGGAGACGGGTGCCGGCAGCACCACGCCTCCTGATCTTAAAATATCTGCCATTTATGTCACCTCTACCGGATTTTGGCGGTACTTTACATTTTCCAGTGCCCTGTCAAGCGCCCTGGCCAAAAGTTCACCATCCACAAAGAATCCCATCTTCCCAACGGCAGCAATGAACCTTGTCACCGCACTATTCATAACGGCTTCAAAATCCGCTTTGGTCAAGCCACTCCCGGCAGCCGCTTGAACTGCGGCATTCACCATAGCCTGTAACTTGTCTTCCGGGGCTACGATCTCACCGTAATGGCGGTTATCGCCTATCATAGCAAGCTGCGGGGTGTTAGCTTTCACAAAACCGCCTTGTGCCAGCTTGGGTATCTGCGGCACTTTGATGGACGGGAGCCATTCAAAAGGCTTCAGTCCCATGATATCAACTTTTTTCAGTCTTCCGAGAGCTGAGTTCAGGCCGTTAAACGGTATCTCTATCACTTTGTTTATCCCACTAATGAGTGCGTTCACTACGGATTTCAGACCATTTAATATACCATCTTTTATACCGTCAAAAACCTTTCCTCCGGACGAGAAAACATCTTTTACGGCTTTCCATGCTGCGGAGAATTTATCCCTGAACCAGTCGGCCACATGGGAGAAAGTATTTTTTATGCTGCTCCAAATACCCGAAAAGAAATTCCCAACGCTGGAGAATGCGCTTTTAATCCCGTCAGATGCAGATGTAAATTTCTGCTTAAACCAGGAACCCACACTTTTAAAGGTATCAGCAATACCAGACCATAGCCGTGAGAAGAACTCTCCAATCTTTTTCGTTACGGAATCGAACCAGTCTCTAATTCCACCCCATATCTCAATAGCTTTAGCACTTATTTCATCCCAATGTTTATATAAGAGAACTCCTATTGCAATTAAAGCGCCAATTATTAAGATAATCGGGTTAAATCCTGCAAGCAATTTGACCAGCGCGTTTTTTAAACCTCCCGCTTTCATAATTGCCAAAGTCATATTAGTTGCAAATTTCCCAACAAACTCATTTAATCCTGATATTAGCTTTCCGAATTTCCATGCTGCAAAAAAAGAACCAATGACCAGGGTAATATCCTGTACATCTTGTGGGTGTTCTTTACACCAGTCGCTGAACTTCTGCAGCGCTCCATTGATCTTGTCCCATACAGCCAGGAATACACCACCAGCCCAGCTTGCAAGCGGCTGCAACACAGTATCCCAAAACCACTGGAACAACGGCTGCAATGCCTCCAGAATATGGTTGAATGCCTCTATCGCTATTGATAAGGTGTCAAGAAAACGCGGTACTATCTCATTAGCTGTCCATACTCCAAGCGGCACCAGAACATTCTGCCAAAACCACAGCAGCCCTTCCCCTACATTAATAGCGAACGGTGCCAATGCGTCCCACAGTCCACGCAGTGCCTCGTTGATATCATCAAACTTTATGGCCATCAGGCCCTCATTTAAAGCATCAACAAACCCCGGAATGCCTGTTTGGAAGAGCCAGCTTGCTACTTTTCCCAGGAAACCACTGAAAAAATCCCCCAGGGCTGTTTGAGTGAATTTTCCAAGCTGTTGTAATCCTTCGCTCCAAAGCCGCTTAAATGAATCAATGGTCGGCTGGATGTTCCGTTGGATCTTCTGGAACATCTTTTGAAACTTTGAATCAAGCTCATCAATGACAGTATCTCCTTCAGCCAGGCTGCCGTAGTCAACAGACGGGCCCTCAATAACCCCTGCACCGCTTCCAGCACCATCCGAGGTCTTTTCCTGCAGTTTATTGATCTTGTCAAAGCCCATCAGGCTCCTGGATGCCTTCTCCGCTGCTTTACCCACACCTTCCGTAGAATCAGTCAGGGAATCCGCCGCACCGGCGGCCGCCGACAGATCAGACGCTGTATCTTTAAATCCGGAACCGCCTTCCGCCTTCTTACCGGTCAGCATCTCCGTGAAGGACTTAAATGCCGACGCTACAGTCATCAACTTCGCCAGCAACTGGTTCAGCAGCTTCAAGACAGGGGTCAGGACATTTATAAGTCCTTGCCCCAAAGTTGCTTTCAGGCTGTCAAACTGCAGCTTTAAGACACGTACCTGATTGGCCCATCCATCAGATGTCCTGATAAAATCCCCGCTTGCCGTTGTTAGCTGATTCTGTACGAACTGATATCGCAGGGCCACCTTTTCCGACTCGCTCATGGCCTGTGTGGTTTTTCCGAAACCATTTGCCATAGCGTAGGCGTCCAGGGCGCTCTGAGTCATTACAATACCCAAGTCTTTTAATGATTCAGTTTCGCCTGTAAAAACGGATTTCAGTTTCGTATAAGCTTCATCCTGCGAAATATTGTAGAATGACGCTACGTCTCCCGCCAGTCCTGTCAATGTAGTACCCATATCGTAGGCTTGTTTCTCGGAAAATCCGAAAGCCTTTGCCATAGCTCCGAAAGTACCTGTGAACTGTTTGGCCATCGTCTCACTCAATCCGAAGCTTGCTGCCGCCGACTGAGCGAACTTATCTACCTGTTTTGACATGGAGGGAAAAGTCACGTCAACGACATTCTGCACTTCGGCCAGGTCTGATCCCAGTTCAATGCACTGTTTCCCGAAATCAACTAACTTTTTGACAGCGAAAGCAGATGCAAGGGCAACGCCTGCTTTTTTAGCCAGGTTTGTGATACCTGACATCTGTTTCTCAAATTGATTTTTATTGACCACCAGGTCAAGGCCGATCTGGCCTACACTCTGTGCCATTTACCCTTGCTCACCTCCCGCTGCATAAATAAGGGCCTGCTTCATGGATTCCAAAAAGTCATCCATATTCTCCTTGGACATGGCTTTTGCTTTACGTGTCCGCCATTCCGTTCTGATGCGCTTCTGCTCCGGACTGAAATGCTCCAAGATATCAGAATCATCTTCAGCCCGGATAGATACAATCCTTCCAAGAGGTGTCTCTGGACCTATACCTGACAGCAGATCTTTAAATTCGTCCCATTTCATGGTATGCAATTCCTTAGAAATACGAATCCCGTACTGTGACTGAAAAGATGATATAACAAGACCGAAATCATCAATCAAATCATAGTACGGGTCATCACTCTCCCGATTCTTCCTCGCCGGTGATCAGGCCGATGGCCGTAAAGACCAACGTCTGAAAATCTGCAAACTGCAGCTTCATCTTGTCAATTTTCTTGCGGTCTGCTTCGCTGAAGATCAGCTCGTACATTCTCACCACATCGCTGGGCTTTACATTTTCACTGTCTCCTAGGATTCCCATAATCTTCAGGACTGTGGTAGCATCCGCATTTACTTCCAGCTCTTTACCTTTTACAACCAGTTTGGGATTCTCTTCAAATTCCAGTTTATCTGTGATATCAACTACTTTGCTCATTTCGCTCCACCTCCTGATGGTAATGTTACTGCCGGCTTGCCATTGCTCATAATGTCAAATTCAAGCGGGCCGACTTCCGTAGATTTGCCTGCACCGGTATTTGTAATGTTGTATACTGCAGCATCCCAAGAGATCACTGTCCCATCCGGGAATGTCCATCCAAAATAGCCCTCCGCATCACGTCCATTCTTAAAGGCTTTCCCGGCCACATAATCATTTCCGGTATCACTCACATTTCTTTTACCGGAAACAGAGATAGTAATACTTTTCGCTGTGGCCAGCCTACGCGCCCACCCTTCTGTATCAAACGGATACCATTCTTCAACACCATTATCAAATTTCACGGAAAAAGTCTCCATGTCGGCAATAGAAGTAGCACCATCTTTTTTATCTCCTACCTGGAACTGATTCTCGTAACACGGATACACTCCTGTCTTTCCTGCCATATCTTTACCTACCTTTCATAATACATTGTCAACCAGATCACTCGCTCGTACACACCATTGTCATCCGTCCCCACATCAATAGGTTCCGGCACATCCAACTGCAGGTAATCCACGTGCTTCCCGGCAATCTCTAAATTTGTTACATGTAAAAGCTTGTCATACAGGGCCTGGGCAGCCTCCTCTGTCTCATTGGCATATTTATCCCAATGGATTAAGATAGATACAGCTTTACTGGCCGTCTTTGTGTTGTCCAGACCGCCCAGGGCTATATTTGCGCCGCCAGAAATCTGACGCTGATAGACACCTATAGACCGCTCTTTTTTATTTTCCAGCTTGCCTATATAAAAGTGGTCTCCCACTCCCAGCGTCTTGATCCAGTCCTTGATATCTGCCAATTCCATACTCACACCCCCGTAATCCTTTTATATATCTGCTTATATGCCTTCTGGCAGTCCTCGTCCTTACTTCCTCCCGGAAGCCAATCTTCCAGCCATTTGCCTTTAGCATGAGGGTTTTCACCTTTATCAAAATGATATTCTGGGTGAAAATATAAACGTCTTGCATATGGCGTGCTTGAAACCAGTGTTGCCTTACCAGATTTGCACCTGGAATAATCAACAAAGGTGCTGTCGTTTTGAAGATGTCCTCCACGCAGGGTACGCTTCTTTATTTTGCCCTTATACTCACGGCCATTTTTAGCAAACTGACCGCGCTTACCATATACCTTGTATTCTTCTACCCTGGGGTCATCAAAAGGTATCACCTGAGCCTGTACTACTTCCGTGTGCAGATACTCTGCCGTCTGCTCCAAGGCTGTCACCTGGGCCTCTGTAAGAGCCTGTATGCGGCCCCAGTCCATTTTTATGATAGAATTAACATTAATCATACGATATCCAACCTCGTGTAGTTTACGCTGCCATCCGGGTTCCTGGCTTTCATCCCCTGGAGGATGTTCCGGGTCTCCCCGAATACTGTGACTGTACCGCCGGAGATAACGGCTACCCCCGGTGCGATATCCCCCCGAAAGAGAGCTGTCCCGGAAAGCTGTATATATTTCTGTTCTTTATCAATTACAGTCTTCGCACTGTCCTGATAATTGCAGCGCAGGTCTCCCTCAAAAGCCACCTCTGGACCGCCATTCTCATTCAGTCCTTCGCTGTATATAGTTACATGGATGTCTGTCGTACAAGCCCATTCAGGCACCAAACATGGATACATAGATATCACCTCAACAATCTGCAGCAGAAGCCTGTCTGGCAGAGCTGCTCATAGACGTCACGCCGCATGGGAATGCCCTTGTTCGTTGTTACGTTCCAGGATTCCCCAAACTGCATGGACACCCCATTGATACTGTATCCTTGCAGGATCATGTCGAAGATTTCCCGGTTCTGATACTCAAAATCTGCCTGCTGACAGCACACCTCCTGTATAATTTCTTGCTGGAAGGGCGTTAAACTGGAAAATCCCCGGCCTACAATACGATTGTAGGTCAGGGAATCAATATGCCTGGACGCCTGTTTCAAATACCGTTCCCGGTCAGCATCCGACAGCAGGCTGCCGTTGTAGATATCCGTGTAATACGCAGAGTCTGCATATGGGGTGTACATATCACTCACCGGCTTTCTTTGCTGGTTTCTTTTCAGCCTTCAAGGTTTCCAGCTCCTTCTGCAGGTCAGATTTCTCTTCCTGCAGATTTGCGCATAACTTCTGCAGGCGTTCGATCTCTTTCACCGCTTTCATATGGTCATCATAGGGCACGGTTTTTCCCCGGCCATAAGCGATCACTTCCCCATCATCATTCAGGATATCGAAGCCAGAATACTGGTAAAACTTCTTCTGCGTCTCGTCAATGGTGTATTCTTTATTTCCCTTTGTAGCTCTCATATCATGCACCTGCCTCTACATTCATTGCGCAACCTTCTACTTTCTTTTCTAACAGGAAAAGATCTCCATAGTTGCGATTCTGATACAGATATCCGTCCGCAGTACGGCTGTCAGTCCCGGGTGTAAACAGTTTGATATAGCTGTACTTATCGCGGCACACCACACAAGAAGTATGAATCAGAATCCAGTTAATCTGTTTTGCGTCAGAAGCCGCCACGCAGCCTTCCGTGAAATCATACTTTGTCTTCATCCTGGCCGCCGGTACCATCTTAATTGTCACGTCATCCAGACTATGCACTTTACGGTTGATGGTGGACGGGGATGTGACTGTCATCACTCTCTGGAGACCTTCGGCCTCTTTCACGATCTTATTCATGGTTGGCGTCACATACAGGATGCGCCCTTCTTCCGGCACACCGGCCTCATCCATACGGGCCATCTCTTCGTCAAATGCCTCCAGGAAATTTGACGCTGTAATAACCGTTGTATCAATCCGTCCAGAAAGCCTAGTCATTTCTGCGTGAAGCTTGCTGTACCGATAAGAATCCTTCTCTGGGATGGCTTGCTCTGTTTCAAAAGTATTCTGGATATTTGCCACGGATAATGTAAGATTTGTCTCATCAATATCCATCGGGTCAATCCAGAACTCCACATCCCTGTCATGCTCCAGTTTCTTTGCCTCCCAGTCATTGCTGAGCGTTCCAGCGTTGAATCCGGGTGTCCTGGTGTGGTCCTTATACCCAGTTACCGCCATTCTCGGAAGCTTGATTGTCTGGGCATTAATAAATTTTACTCCCAGATTACTCTGTGCCAGTGCATCAGAGCACAGTTCCTTTGCATATTTCTGCTGCAGGAGCTGCGTAAACGTTGTTGCATAATCATATATTGCCATGTATTAGTTCCTCTCTTTCTCAAAGCCCAAACGCTTTCTTTAAAGCGTCGTCATTTGTTTGCTGTTGGTTCCCCTGGCCGGAAGCCCCTAACTGTACAAAGCCTGTCTGACCTGCTGGTGCAGGTTTTAAGGCCGGGACATCCTCCAGGACCTTGTTTAAAGCTGTTTTTAATGCTTCATCGTTGATTTTCCCATCCTGCCCCATAACCTGGCTTAGATCCGCCATTTTAAGGACATATGGGATAGTCTTTGCGTCAATCCCCAGGCCAACTGCCGCCATAGTGGCCGCTGCCTGTACCTGCGCCTGCTGTGCTGCCTCCTGGGCCTGCGCTGCCTGTGTCTGCAATGCATTTACATCTGGCTGCTGGGACGCTTTCTGAGACTTAAATGCTGCAATAGCCTGTTTCATTTCATCTTCTGACAAGCCCTGCTGCTTAAAATATGCTTTCAGGGCGGTGTCCTCTTTCGCCGCCAGCGTACCTTCCAGCATTGTCTGGATTTTATCGTAATCAATCTGTGGCGCTGCGGGTGGCTGCGTTCCTGCCTGCTGTCCATCTCCTGTGCCTCCTGCTCCTGCGCCGCCCCCGTCTCCTGCTCCAGGCTCTGCGAAAAACTGTAAATCCATAGGCAACAAACATCTAAATTTCTTAAACATGTAATTTCTCCTTTCCATTTTGAGGGTGTCACCCTTCAATCCATTGTCATCGGTGTCACCGGCCACGCACCTTTTTAAGCCATATCGTGTTTGGGCACAAAAATAAGACGCGTCACCCTGCGTCTCAAAGGGAGATAATCGGATCACCTCCTAACGTAACATCTTCCATAGCTGATATATGAGTGCCATTATCAGTACAGCCACCCAGATGACAATACCGATCAGCTTGGCCTGAAAATACCACTCAAGCATTTGATCCCTCCAAAAAATGAGCATAAAAATACCACCTGTCATTTCTGACTGGTGGTATCATTTTTTTTGCTTCACTTCTTCTGACAATCTCTTAAAGATATCTTTGCACTGATTCTCAAAAGCCTCTTTCTCTTCCTTGGCATACTCCCTTGGATGAAGGAACGCTTCCCTTTTTTCACGAGTCATGCTTTTCTTTTCATCCTCAGAAAATCTCACATACTCCAAATCGGTTCTCAGCAAAAAGCATTCATGCGGAGATAACTCTTCTTTCCTATGTTCCTGCTCCTCTCTGGGCAACAGCAACCACTCGCGCGCCGTCAATGCCATCACTCCACCTCCTCCAAAAGAATGTAATATTTATCGTCTTGTTTCACTTTATTTAGTACCTTAAATTTACTCATAACAGGATAAAGCACTTCTTTTTCCATATCGTTCATGTCACCTAAATCTTTGGCTTTTTTAGCATTTTGAATATAAATCTGCACTTTGGCAGCCTCATCATAAAATCCCTCTTTTGTTGCAGATAAATATTGGCTTGGTATATATTCCTCACCTATTTTCATTTTGTTATAAAAATTCTTTGCCTCTATATCATGAATAAAAATAAGCGATCGGTTTAAATCACCCTCATAATATGGTAATTTTTCTAATGCTTTATCTAATTTTATTATCCAATCTTTTTCTGATTCTGTCAATGCCTCATGACGACGTAATTTATCATTTAACACATATGAATCAGGACTGACATAACGTATAATAGCACCCTTTTCGTCTTGTGTAAGTTCCGCTATCTGTTGTGACCATATCTTCTCTTTACGCTTGTAATCTTCCCGATTATCACCATCTAACGAAAATCTTGCCAACCTGCTATATTTTGCCTTCTGCCTTGCCACATACTGTTGCCTGGCCTCCTGCCTGCTCTGCTTCTCAATATCTGCCAGCTCCTGCCTGCTGAACTTATCATCCGGGGGAGTGCTGATGCCTGGAAAGTATGTAGTATGGCTATCCTTGCACCGTGGATGATATAGTCCTGCAGATATGGCAGAGCTCATGAGAGGATAATCCCCATCTGCCTTGCTCCCGCCGCTCCAGACATCATCAATCAGCACCTTACCCACAAAAGGCAGGCACTTAGGACATGGATTCCCGCGCTTGTTCATGATGACAAGATGCAGGCCCCACTCCTGCCGTTTCTGGCCCTCTCCCTGCAGGTATGCCCGCTTACTGGCAGTCCTGATTGCCATATCAGCATAATCAGACAATGTGTGCCTGGCTCCATTGGCATACTCAACGCAATTTAACCCGGCAGACAGCATATCCTTTGTGGCCATATCCACAGCCTTTTCGTAGGTGCCAGCGCCGGTATTGGCATACACCTGGGCGTTAAAGATGACTTTGCGATACTTGTCATTTGCCATGCGCAGGACCGCTGTTTCAGCCTTCTGCATATCATTTGTGGTGGCATGGATTAGGGCGTCAAGCTTCCGGTCGTTTATTTTAAAAAACTCCGCCGTTGCTCCGGAACTGACCTTCTTGGCAGGAAATCCTTTTTTGATAGCCCTCAATATTGCTTTCTCCTGATCCATACCACCCTGCTTATGCGCTGCATAGATCAGAGACTCAATCTCTCTGTTGATGTCCTTAAACTGCCCTTTAAATCGCTTCTGGTTGTTCTTCTTGTACTGTTCTAGGGATTTGAGCTGCAGAGCTTGCCACTGCTCCCACTGCATCCCTTCCGCGTCTTCCCAAGCTCGATGATGTTTCATGTTACGAATCATAGAGGCCATCAATTCATCTTCAATGGCTTGAAAAGCTTTGCCGATGTCATAATCATTTGCCATTGGCCATCACCTTAAATCCTTGGGCTTTAAACTGCCTCATCATTGCCTTGAGCTGTGTGGTACTCTTACAGTGATCATGTCTGAGTTCTGCATAATCAACTTTTTCCAGGGCGTATATTCCCAGGGGCACCTGCTCCCTGACCATTTCCAGCAGTCCCTGATACTCCTTCCTGGTCATCCGGTATATTCTGGCTCCGATTTTCACCTTCAATCACGTTCACCCCTTCCAGATTCAGTGCTGGCTCTTCTACTTCAGAAATTCCTTGTTCCGCTTTTAGCCGGGCTATTTCCTCTTGCTTACAATGCTCGTCAAGTGTATCCCCGTAGAGTTCTTCCACGCACCTTTCAATGCTCATGATTCCCTGTGTCTTAGCTTTTCCGACTGTTTCCACCTGGCTCTCAAAACTTGGATTTGCATATTCGCCAAACGGGATATTCACATCCACGTCTTCTACGCCTTCTCCCATCAACAGGTGATAAGCATTGATGCAGGTTGCCACCACATCAGGCAATATTTCCTGCAGTGCCTCCACAATGGCATTCCGTGTGTACAGAGTGGCTTTCTCTTTTTCCCTCTGCGCCTCCGCATTATCCAGCTTTTTCACATCAATTCCAAGTGTGGAAGGTGAGATAATCCCCTGTAAGCAGAGGTCCAGAGCCGTGACATAACTTGCAAGATAACTCTCATGAGGGATGACTGGTTGGTCCGTATTGATCACATTTTGCTGCTTGTCACGCATATCTCCGTCAGCGGCAAAATACCGGTTGTCAAACATATTCGGCTTGATGAGCCTTCCTGTCTCCGGATCGTGGGGCACCAGACATTCCGGGATATAAGTTTTCGCCCTGCCGGCTCTGAGCGCATCCATCCACTGTGACCATGCCTCGTCAAATGCATCAAAGCTGTCCAACTTACCATCAAAAATAGAGCCTCCACGGCCCTCATATTTTGCTGATTCGTAAATCTGCAGCGGTACGGCAAGGATGACACTTTCATCAAATTTCCAGTCTGCCAAATTGGCCGTAGCCGGGATTGATTTAATATCAACCAGTTTGTCTTGTAGATACAGCTCATTGATGATATATCCGTATCCATAACGCTCATTGAGGACATAAGTTCTGCCGTGGTCGGAATACGGAGTTTTAAACACCACTTCCTGCAGTTCATCGCCGCCATCCCGTACCAACTCCACGCGGTCCCCTGGATACCATTTAAGGATTGGATACTGGCTCTTTTTAGTGTTTATAGTTACTTTAAACGCCCCATCACCTATGTACAAAGCGTCTTTCAATGCCTTCTCCATCTTTTTTATGAATTTATTATTCTTCTCAATCTCCTTCCAGAGCGTTTCCTGCTTTGCATCTTTAAACTCAAAATCATTCATATCATCCAGTACGATAGAGGATAAGATGCGCACAATCAACCCCGGCAACCCAGTATGTATCTTTCGCATTTCCATGCCGGGACTACACTTACAGGCCCAAAACTTGTACTTATCTGCATACTCCGGGTTTTGCTGATACATCTGCTCCAATTCACTGCTATCTCCCCGGTACCAGATACGGTTGCGGATAGCATTGGTCTCGAAGTCCAACACCTCATTGATCTGGATATTGTACGGGTTTGCCGGCACCACATTCAGCCAGCTTCTGACGCTCCGCTTGATGCTTTCATTCAATTTTTGTGTCCACCTCATTTCTTTGCCTCCTATTGTTATTTCTTGATAAAACTCCTATAATCTAAGTACAGGCCTGCACGCCGAGTACAAAGGAAAGGAGAAAATCATATGCGAAGATATACAATGCCTTTTAATGGCAATCGCTATGTCTTAAATAGAGCCACCGGCGAAATTCATGATTTGGACAATGAAATGCCCAATTGTCAGATTGATGAAATCAAACCTGAAAACATAATAAACTGCGCTAGTTATGAAGATGCCGCGCTAAGAGCGGCCTTTTTGTCAGTCAGGGGCGCAAATGGTTGTTATTACTGCAACCCATCTAAAGACAATGGATAATTGCCGGATTCAGCTACAGACCTCAATGTTTGTAGCTGTTCTTCTGATAACTCTGTTGCCAAAAACTCCGTAATATCGTCTGCATTCTTTTTATCATTCAATATGTCGCAAATCAGAGTTGAAAACTCCCTTACTCCTGTAACTGATTTAAGTGCTTCAAATCTTGTCATCTTTCTGCCTCCTCGAATCCAATCATATCTCTGTACGGAATCCATGCATACTGGTTAGCATTGATCGTATGGTCATTCCGGTCCTCAGGCACATCTTTCTCATCATCCCAGCTATACCTCTCCAGTTCGGATAGATGCTCCATGCAAGTATCGACCACATAATAGCTGCCCTGCTGTATCCAGCCGAGCTGCAGGTTGATACGGTCAATGATCACAACGCTTTTGTAGCTGTCCACAAAATTATAAAGGCATCCGTACAGACGCTTAAATTTGTGTAACTCAGTGATAGTTGCCTGGTCCGCACAATCGACGAAAACATTTTTTGCGAATCCCCAATCATCTTTACATTGATTGAGGAATCCAATGAAGCGGATAGCTGTATCACTGGGGGCCAGTGGCACATCCAGATTGGCATTGTTATACACCTTCTCAGCAAGGGTATATAATACTCTGTCCTCTGTAATGCCCTGGAATATCATTGAGATTGTATCTGGGGACTTACTGGAATAGGATGTATCTAGACCGGCCGTGAACTTTTTGAACCTTATACTCCCGGCCTTGATCTGCTGTTTTAGCCAGGATGCAGACACCACATGCTTCTTTCGGTCGAAGTTGGGGAATATCAGACCGGTTGCTTTACCGCGTAGTCCCTGGATTTTGTTCTTCCAGATTTTGGTGCCCTTCGGTGTATTGGCCATAATCCTGTCCAGCATTGTTTTTGGTAACCCTGCGTTATCAGCAAAAGAAAAGAACCAATGTACCCAACCGGGTTTTGGTTCTTCTTTTAGATCGTCTTTAATTTCCTGTGGGGTATCATCCCCCCACTCAGGGAGCGGCCTGGAACAGTTGATATACTCCTTGTACACATCCAGTCCGGGGTCATCCGGATTAAGTGTTGCCATCAGATAATCAGACCTCATGGCAGCCTCACGGACAAACTCAATATCCGCCGTGTTAATCTCATCAATGTACAGACAGCCGTACTGTCCGCCCAGAGCATCTTTCCACTTGCTCTTGTTGCCGTAACCAACGACAAATACTATTTTGTCTCCAGCAGACGTGTGAAACAGGAGATGCGGCATCTTATACTCACCGGATCCGTTGCCCTTGTATTCCACCAATACCCCGAAATCATCCAGGATTCCAAGGTCTTTCTGGATAATATTCTTCTCGGCTGCTCCTGTATCGTCTGCTGCAAGGATATGGAGTTTTTTAGGCGATTCCGCCACTTTCAGCATAAATTTAAACAATCCTACTGTAGTTTTGCCCGCAGCCGTTGTGCCCTCCAGGAACTCCACAGGGGCGTTACATTTCAGGAATGCCTTATACTTCTCTGATAATACCAGTCTTTCATCACTCATTATCCATCACCACGCATCTGCTGGATCAGGTCGTCCAGCTTTGTCTTCTCGGTATCCAGACTTCCGGAGATGTTGGTATCCTGCTTTGTGGTATAGCCGTATTTGCTCATCCACAAGCCGGCCAACTGAGACGGAATCATCTGTAGCTCAAATTTCTTGCGGGCATCTACTTCGCATTCCTCCCTCATGCGCGTGACGATGTCAGTATATTTTTTCTTCTCTGCATAATTGCTGTAGAACTGTTGTCGTGAAATCCCTGCAAATGCGCAAAATCCTTCGATTGTATATGTGATACTACGACGCAACTCCTTACTGACAAACTCGCTGTTCTTTGAAGAGAAGTCATGGGTAAGAACCATCTGATTGTCACAATCCTCTTTGTACATTTCCCATTTCTCTTGCAGTTCTTCCGGGCTGCTAAACCGTAATTTTCTTCCCATGATCTCACCTCTTTTCTCCACGCAAAAGAGCCTACCCGATAAGCGGCTCCCACTCGTTGTTAATCTATCTCTATCTTATTCAAAACATATTCATATTCTGCCTGCGGAATGCATACAAAATCGCTATTTACGCCTCTCAAAACTTTATCTCCATTCCGCATCATCATTTCTCTTACACATGCCAAAGGGGCCTGCTCGCTTTTAAGTGTAGAGGGTACCCCCATTGGACCGCGCGGATCTCCCCCTTCAGGTTTGCACAATACCGCCAACTCCTTACTGACGTCTACTAAGCACTCTTCTGTTTTCCCATATTTTTTTACAAACATGTTGCCCCTCCTTCTATATCAAACAAATCAAATTTGCAAATGTATATCCTACCTTCTCGGCCACTGATACCCCTTCCCTATACCCATTATTGCTTTCTCTCCTTAATATTTCAATATATCTGTTAAGCTCTAATGGATATAATTCAGAAATCATACACAAAGAAGCCGCTGTGCATATTGATTCTTCTTTATCGTCTGCTTTTACTTTCTCTAATCCATATTTTTCAAAATATACGTAGTGCATTAATTCGTGTGAAAATTGAAATATAATTTTATCAGGCTCATCTACTGAAGTGATAGCTAATTTAATGATGACATATTTTTTAAATATAGGTGTGCATACAGGCGTATACCCTGAATCCCGTGTAGCATTATCCACGTATAATTCAGGACCGGCTAATAAATCTTGTCCGAAGTATTTCAAATAATAGCTGTACACATTTATTATCGTGTTAAAAAATACATTATAGTTGCTTAATCCATTTGATGGATTATCTAAATTTCCATTAATCTCTAACATACTGTTCCCCCTACATTTTTTTCTATTATATTACAAAACGTCCCGTATTTCTACAGGACGTTTCAAAAAATGTATTGGGAATCTGCTTTGCAGCAGAAGCGGACGCATCCGGAATCGAACCGGAACCCAGGGCGCGACCCTGCCCATCTGCCATTGATGGTATGCTCCACACATTGCACCGCCGTAACGGTGCTGTTATCCCGGACCCGGGACACGCGGTTTTGTTTGGGCCACCGCCAACCAGATCGACCACCACCGGATAGGGCCGGTTTGGATTTATCCCTTTTGACGGTCTTCGGGCTTTCCGCGTGCCTTGCACTGACCTGGCGGTACCGTCTGAGCCATAATCAGCCACCAGGCTATGACACCTGGCAGCCGTAACAAAGGGAGGATAGTCAACATCCGAGTGAGCCGTTTGCTTTCGCCCACTGGCTCTATTGTAATTATAGCATATCAAATTGTGAATTGTGTGAAACTTTACAATAATCACCAATCCGCTTTGAAATGCTGCTCCGCTCTAATCCCACTTCATCTGCTATCTCACTTTGTTTCAATCCTTCCAGATAGTATAGCTCAAAAATCTGTTTATCTTCTCCTTCTGGCATTTCACTGATAAACTGTTCTACCACCTTCATTTCCGCCCGCAGTTCTTCTCTCCGAGCCTCCTTCTTCTTGATTTTCCTATTCAGTTCATCCGCTTCATGCGGTTCATCCATTTGTACAGATACATGGGTTTCAATATAAGGGAATTCCTTGCTTGATGCAGTTACTTTCCCTTTGACTACCGGAATTTCTAACCTCCGGCCGTATAATCTCTCTAACTGCTTTTCAATCATCTTTAGTTCTCTTTTTTTCGGTTTATACTTTTCCAGAGTCTTCTTGTCCAACGGTCTCACCTCCTCCACATATACTGCCTGCCGCTCTTCCGGTCCTCCAGCTCCAATTTTGTAATCCTCAATCCCACCATCCCCGCAACCAGCTTGAGCGTATGTACCACGTCCATGATATGTTTGGGTAGCCTGTCTGCCTCATGGATCGCCTTGCTGGCCGTAGGGTCTGGATAGCCTTCACCGTTTTTCGTTGTTCGTCCTCCTAATCACTTGATAAAAACCAGCCACCGGGTTTTTCCTCTCTGGTCCCCCAGTAATGGTTTCTTTTTAAAAGTCTTTAAAACATCTGAAAGTCTAATCTGGTCTTCATTCCATTTGAAAACCAGTAGTCCCGCTGGCTCCAGAACTCTCATACACTCGTTAAATCCTTCTTTCAAATATTCTGGCCAATCTGCCGGAAGGATTCCGTATTTATTGGCCAACCAGCTACCCGTCCCAGCATGAATTAAATGCGGAGGGTCAAATACAACAACTTTGAAAGTATTGTCTTCGTAGGGCATATTCCTAAAGTCCATTTGTACATCAGGTTTTATCAGCAGAGTACGTCCATCACATAAAGTTGTTTCCAACTCCCGATTATCTGCAAAAATCACATCCGGATTCCGCTTATCAAAATAAAACATTCGGCTGCCACAGCAGGCATCTAATACTCTTTTCATTTTTCTTTCTCCTTTAACTTTTTTGCTTTAACCACCTGCGTCTTATGCTGCTTGTGCCAGCGCCGCCGCCAGCCATCCAGATAACGCTGGAGGTCTGTGATCTGCCGCTCTTTGTCATCCATTACGCACTCTCCTTTTTGGCTTGCAATCGGGGTATAGACACCGTTTACCAATCGCCCCAATTCCTTTATTTTTTCCTACAGAGTAATTTCCGGGTGATCCCATCCTTCTAATTCCTTTATTTTTTCCTGCAGAGTAATTTCCGGGTAATCCTTTTTTGGATACCTTTGATACTCTGCACTGCAGGCACGTCCAGCAACATACAAATCGTAATACTTCCAAGCCAGCCCAATGTCGATATCCTTGCCTTTTCCAGTCAGGGTAATTTTACTCTTGTCATCGTATTTAATCCTTATTTTCCACATGATCCTTCCTCCCTATCCGCTGCCCGCAATCATGGCAGCATCCTCCACACTCTATACACTCCATACAGTCTTCCCACATCTCGCAATCCTCATATTCGCAATCCGCATCCGTGTAGCTACAAATGCCGCACTGATCATGCACACACTCAAAATCATTACACATTACTACTCCTCCATGCTCTCCACAAACTCCTTATAGCACTCCGTGCACCCCAGAGTATCCACCAGACTACATGCTATGTACCCGTCCTGATACACTGCCACATTGCACTTTAGGCACTCCTTTACCTGGCAGCCTTTATATTTTGTAAACCCTGGGCAGTAATGGGCCGGATAAAATATCCCGCCTCTACACCAGTGCGCCTGCTCTCCCGGCTTGTTCCAATGGCTCCACCCCATCCGTGGCGGCTCATCCGGGTGTGCCTTGTCATACGGGTCAGTCTCCGCCCGGTGGTCATCAAAGCATGCTCCGTAAGGACAACGACCAGACCACCAGTACAGGCATTTCCGACAGACACACTGGCCACAACTTCTTATATGCGTACTGTCCCTGGCCTGCAGGTATTCTGATATGGATATTTGATATAACATTTGTTTTATTTAATACCGCCTTTCTCATACCCCCACCATTTTTTCTGACTTTTCCCATATCCCGTAGTATAGGCCCGGATCCCCATCCGATTCTTGGCCCTCATGAGCTCCGCAGTTTTGATTCCCTCTGCCTCCGCATTGGCAAGGATATCCGATGCTATCCTGTCTCCATCTGCCAGTGAGGCTTTGAGATACGTCTCAGCCCTGTCATAATCCGACATTGATAGCTTTTCCAGCGCATCTCTTACTCTTTCGAGCTGCAGGGTATTGGCGCTGCATTTTTGCAGCACCTTTGACACTTCTCCGCCCATGGCCTCTATAACAACATCCATGGCACTCAAACGCTTCTCCATTGCAATCATACTATCCGACAGGCTTTTCAGCATGATGAGCAATTCCGAATTGACGAATGTCTGCTCCTGAGACTTCTGTCTCTCTTCCTGTGGCGCCGCCTCAAAATAAGAAAATGGTACCCTGCATTTCTCACAAATCAGGCTGTATGCGGCGCCTGGTACCCTCGGATTCCGTGCAAGGCCAGATATGTAGCTCTTGCTTTTCCCAATCGAGTAGCTAAAATCTATTAAGGTCATGTGCAAGGTGTCCCTGATATACCTGCACAGCTTGTCATGGTCAATTTCTACGGTTTGTGCTCTACTGTCCATGGTCTTTCCCTCCTTTCTGACTGTTCAGCAACTGTGCTTCCAGACTCTGAATATCATAATCACGTCCGTGGAAGTTGCTGAAATTTGCCTTCTTTTTTGGCTCCGTCTTCCTTCCTTGCTTCTTCAAAGGATAAAAGCTTTTCCAATTACTGACCGTTGCTTTCTTCACAATGGCAATGCGTTCAGTATCCTTATCTGACAGATTACAAAGTTCTTCTCTCAATAGCCGTATCTGTTCCTGATTCAGATCCTGCCCATTTTGTTTTCTGCAGACAAGGAATAACTGAAATGCCTTTTCAAGCTCCGGAGAAAAGGGATTATCCGGCGGAGCCGTATCTATATAAATACTTTTATTTACTTTACTTTCCTTTATGGCATTATTCCCGGAATCAGGCTCGTTTTTCTCGGAATAATCATTGTTATTCATGGAATTATTTAAAGAAGGGTTCACTTTAATAAAGGATTCTGTTTCCTCTTCTGAGAGGACCCAGAAATCCTTCACTATTATAGGGTTCTTGCTCGCCCTGGACTTCACCATTAGCTGGAACCTTTTTTGTATTCCGGTAGAGGTTAAGACAGCGTCCGACTGAAAAAGCTGTTTATCAAACATCGACCGTTCCAATAAGAATGTCAAAACCTGCTTCACCTTATCACAGTTCATGTTCAGATCGTCTGAAATCACGAACTCAAAATCATCGTCAACCTTTAAATAATATCCGTTCTTATAGATTTCACAAAGCAGATACAGGAAAATGGTTATGCCATCTGCTCCATATCTTGCCTTTAAAACCTTGATTTTTTTATCCGAAAAAAAGTCTACATCAAAGGAAAAGTATGCCACGCCCTCTTTCCTGGGCCTCGCCATGGTATCACCTACTCTTCCGTCGATAATTCAAATATCGCCACTTCCACAAATGCCTTGTCCCCATATTTTTTAGTAGCCATAACCTGTACTACCTGGGTATCATCCTTATAGGCAACACCATTCAGCGCATCCAGTACCGCCTTGACTATATTGTCTATATCTGGCTTTTTGGTAGGGCGTATCTTATTCCACAGCATCAATTCCCGCTGCTTCTTTGATGTACTTTTTACAGGCTCAAAACAAGCCACGATACATATAGATAATGGTTCACCATTATCGAATATTTTGTCAGTGGTCTGCATATAACAGGTCTTTATAAAATTCTCATACAGCACTGTATTATCTGGTGTATGGGACATTACCTGCTTTGTCCTTGGGTTATATCCCGTCCTGGCCCTGGCCTTCCCCTGTGGCTTTCCTGGTACTTTAAAGCATATACCGCTCATACTATCCTCCAATCCTCCCCGCCCCGTTTCCGGGGCGGGGAATGAAACTGATTATGCAATGATAGTGATACGGTCATATACCGGGGTATCCTGCAAGTTCTCAATCAAATACTGCTTGATATTATTCATAGCCTCATTACGCCACAAACCGCCTTCCGCCTCAACAATCTTGAATGCTGGTTCACCACGATCATCCCGGATGCGGAAGACAAATTCACTTGGCGGCTGCTTCACTTCCAGGAATGTACGGTACGGAACCAGTGTGACCGGATTCGGCACCAGCACATCTGCTTTGGACGCAATGCCCTGCTTAATTGTAGTCTTCTGGCTCACACCATCGTCCCCATAGTTTGCCGTGGTCTTTGCTTCCACATTGCCGGCTACCTTCAGGATGGCTTCCAGGTCAGGCGTCACCTCGAAATCTGCCTGTAACTCGATAATAAAGCGCTCCTGATCATACCAGTTATCGAATGAAAACTTCGGAACAATGGCAGATGACTTGAAGAGATATTCCCTCTTACGTTCCATAGTCAGCCCGGAATAGAGTTTTACACAGGTGGGACTTACTACATGGATGATCATAGTCTCCCGCAGTTCCTTGCTGCAAGATTTGATATAATCAATCATAGCCGTGAGGGTAGTTGCCTCAATCTGGTCCGCCATTGGCTTTCTATCGTATCTCGTAAGTTCCTTATCGCAATAGGTCTTACCTGCGATCTCCACTACTTTTGGTTCCATAGCCTCTGCTTTTAATCCTGTGATGTACTGCATAGCTTCTTTTAACATAATCTTATCCTCCTATTTTTACGCCTGTCTGGCGGCTCTCAAATCAATCACGTTGTTACTGGTAACAACCGGGGTTTCATAGATTTCCCCAGTGGATGGGTCTACCTTGCGCTCCATTGCGGCAGAATCACCGGCATGGTCTGGCTCTGCAATCTCCTCTTCTTGCACGTCCTGGATGGACATCTGTCCCGGGATCTGGTTGCCAACCTCCACGGCTTCCACCTCTCCGGTCTTCAGATTCTTGCCCATGTTGAGAGCCGTCACAGCTCCCAGAGCAGGTGCCAGAGTAGATTTCGCCTGGACTCCCGTGGTAACAAAATTCCGGGCATCATTGGGCTTGAACTCGATGACAACAGTGATCCGCCGCTTTGCTGTAGCGTCTGTGTTTGGGTCCTGGATATTCTCCGCCACTTTCTCCAATTCCCGGTTAATCTGTGATGTGAAGGCGCCATTTGCGAACTCCTCCATATTCATGTGTTTCATAGCTGCTCCTTTCCGCGGCCCCGGCATGTCAGGGCCGCTGTGTGTATTGTGATATATCATTCAGGCACAAAGCCGGAACCTCTTATAACCCACGGAAAAATTCATCTTCCATACTCATTTGTCCCTCAGGCTCCTGCGGAGAGGTTTCGGCCTGCTCCTGTTCATCCTGTGGCGCCGCTTCCCGGTACTCCTGTTCCGCCGCCACATTATCGTCCTGTTCTTCATTTTCGATATATTCTGGGTTTCCATCCTCATTAATCACTGCCATGTCCTTCTCTATCGCAGTCTGTAGATCAATACTCATGATTCCCCATTTGGATATCAACTGCCGGAGCATGGTCTTCATTGCCATACCGTCGAAATCCTTATACCAGAAAGAGGAATATTTCCACATATCTTTTTCCGATATCTCCCCCTTTTCAATATGCTCCATATCAGTAGCATGAAAAGCGGCAGAATATTTATCTGCATGGGCCATCATCTTTCTTTTCGTCCAGTACATTGTCTTGCGGAAACCATTCTCATATTCAAACATGGCGTAATAGCCAACTGTCGGTGTCTCCTCCCTGATCAAATCATCTTCTATCAGATTGACCTCAATCTCTTCGTCCAGAGGATTATACTGCACAAGCTCCCCCTCTTTGATAGGCAGCACATTCAGTTTCTTATAATAACCTGACCGTATCGCCAACTGGATATATCCTTTATATCCCAACTGAAACTGGGCTTCTTTACAACCTTTCTTCCTATTGTTAAATGGCACCAAATAATACTGTCCCAATTGAGGGGATGGGGAGAGATTCAAAGCCTCCCCCAAAAGTGCTGCAGATAGGATACTGGGATTCGTACACTCCTGCAGTGCGGGTGTGGTCTGCACCGCTGACACAATACTGGAGATGAACCTTGTCCCACTTTTACCTCCAACCACATTGTTTATCTGCTTTTTGACTGCATCATTCGTCAGATATGCTGTCAGGCTTGTCTTTGTCTGCCTGTTCGCCAGGCTGTTTCCTACTGCCATCTCTACTCCACCTTTCCAAATTTGATATTATTATCGATCATGTACTGCCGCAGGCCCATGAGCTGTGCCTTTGTCCCCCATGCCCGAAAATCCAGGCTCATGACTGATTCCGCAGTATCCTGCTCCTTAACCGCATCCGGTTCAGATTCCTGCTGTTTTGGAGTGTGTACCGGCGCAGAAGAGATAGCCTGTCCCTGCTCTTCCACTCTTTTTGCTGCCGCTGCCTTCTTTTTCATATACTCTTCCATAGATGCTTCCAGCTCTTCCAGACGTTTTCCCTCCCTGAGAGAATCTGAAAGGCTGAATGATTCCGCGTATTTCAGGAGCGCTTTATCCCGGAATCGCTCCGGCAGTTCGTCGAGCGCTTTTATATCCTCCCGGAACCTCCCGAATAAATCTATGTACGCCTGTTCCAGCTTCTTATCTGTAAAAGACCGTTTGTAATATTCCTCTTTTACGGTTCGATCGAATGGCACCAATGATTTCAGGTCACCCACATGCTTACTGTAAAACTCCAGCATCTTCGTCTTCTTATCTTCCCGGTATTTCTTCTCTATTTCAGCAAGACCTTTATCAATCAAGGCGATTGCTTCACGGGCCGGGGCAAGGACTTCCTTTACCTGGTCTTCAAACTTACTGTATGGCTCACTGTAAAACTTCTTGACTTGTTTCCTCTGGTCCTCAAATGCATTCACAAGGGCATTCAATTTTGCCCTGTCCTTCTTCATCTCCGCAGACCGTTCTGCAGTATAAGCTATGTTTTTGTACTCTTCCGCCTTGTCGGTAATTTCCTTTTTTAATTCCTCATTGTTCCACTGGACCTCCGGCAGCACGCCAGGATCCATTTGGGTTGCGATTCTTAATTCCATGACTTTCCTCCTCTATATCTCCGGCAGTATCAAAGATGGTTTCCTGCCGCTCTCCACATACTGCCAGAACTTCTGCTCCTCTCGAAGGAGCATGTCCAGGTCATTCTCAACATCTGAACGCTCTATAAAATAATGTTTCGCTGTCGTCCGTTTATCCTGTCCCCAGTTGCTGATCAGGTGTGCCCGAAGCACTACAAACTGATAACCCGTGACCAGTAAATAGTGTAAGACCTGGATATAATAATTATCTGGTATGCGGTCTTTCCATTTCTCATACTGCATGGACTGCAATATATTCGTGGTCTTAATCTCCAAAATGCCTCTTCTCCCTTCCTGATCAGTCAGTTCCCCATCCAGAGACGCTTGTAAGAACGGGTATTCTCTGCTCCGCAATATCCTGTTTTCGTGATACTCTACCTGGTACTCTGGATAATCCAGTACAAAGAGCTGACGGATCAGCGGCTCTGCCATGGTCCCATACCGTACATAAGGCTTATCTGATATATCTTCTGGGAGCTTGCGCCCCGTCTTCTCCTCGAAAAGCTCTATGTTGGTCTTGTATGGATTCATCCCAACGATGGCAGAAGCATCTGAACCGCCAATACCATAACTCCGAGCCTGCAGCCATTCGGCATGATCAGCATTGTCGATGATTATGTACTGCTCACTCATGGCAGCACCAGCAACTCTTCCTCCGGGCGGAGCACAAAGGTTTCATTCCCTACTTTTGATTCTGCAGTGAGCACAACCTTAGATTCAGTCGCATACACTGCCCGCACCTTAAAGGGGACGTAATTATCTGGTACACCGTACTCCACTAAAACTGTGCTGCCTGCCATAATCTCAATTGCTTTTTTATTCATCTTGACTTTCCTCCTGTCTTCCCTCTATAATGAGGGTGAGTTATTTTTATCAAGTCCCTGATTGCTTCCCGGCGCCAGGGGCTTTTCCATCTCCAAATCCCAGGTCGAAGACCTTTCTAAGCTGTGCACTGGTATAACTGTAATTTCCGCTTGTCGTGTATCCTATCAGCCAGCAAAGTATATCATTATTGCTATAGTTATTTACTTCACGCAGACTTCTGACTTTATCGGCTATGTTTGCATAATGCCTTTCAAAATCTGCCTTTATCATGATTTTTCCTCCTTTCCAATTTTGCTGATGCTATACACACTAAGTTGATGCGACGCCAGCTTATAATCTTTATCTCTCTGGCTTTTTGTGTCATATGCTTTATGATGGCTCCCAATATCGTTCTCCATATAGATGTGGAGGATATAGACGCCTGAATCGTTTCCAAGACAGTTCTTCTGATCTTCATAGCTTATGGCTTGGATTTTGTTTACATTAAAAATGTCATCGTTGATTCTGATAAAAACTGGTTCCATTGCTCTTTCTCCTTTCTTCCCAGTCCCTGGCAGTCTCAAAAGCCACCACCAGCAGCACAAATATAAATATGTAGCACATAACTGCCTGCGGTGCGTCCCGTGGCTGCCACCACCCGGTCAATGCGGCAAGGGCGGTGCATATTGCGGCGTCTTTTATTGTGGTGTAGTGCATTACATCACACACCCCCTTTGCCTTGCCAGATCGGCCGCCCGGTTCTGTCGGATGAGATATTTCTGGAGCTCGTCCGTGTCAAACAAGGTTGGGCTTGTCTTGTTATTGGGATTGACCTTATATGCTACTCTTTGGCCTTTTTCATGGCTGATTCTGCGCAGCATTTTCTCCGGGAATCCCATCTGGACTAATTCCTTTTGATACATGATTTTCTTTGGAAATTCCATCGTTACACCTCCTCTTGTTTTATTACACTCCCCTGTCTATAATGTACTTACAGGCCCCGCCAGGCCAAGTAAAACAGAAGGAGAATCATAATTGAAGTTTGACGTTCATCCTCCAAAGATTAACATTGAGATTCCAAAATATGATGTTACAATGCCTAAATTTGATGTTCCTAAAATTGAACCTCCGGAACTATTATTTATGAAAACTAAATCAAGACTTCCGGGGTATGAAGATTCAGTTTTAGCAAAAATGGCTGATGATATAAAGTCATCTTACGAAAAACAATTAAATGAAATCTCAGCGACACTTAACGAACAGCTTGATATGGCAAAAGCAGAAACGGTTGCCGCTAAAAAAGAAGCTCTTATTTCAAAGATAATTGCCATCGTTTCTCTTATAGTTTCTGTTGCTATTGGAGTAGTCCAAATATTCTTATAAACAAAGATGTAACACTTATCAGCAAAGCACATATAGATATAACCTTTGCTTGTTTGCTCCACTTATGTGCTTTGCTCAAGTTGTCATCCCACGACAAATCTTCCATCCTCCTCACCTCATTCATTTCTTTTTGTCATTCCGTCCATCTGGCCTTCTACTCTTCCAAGAAATATTCAATTGGCACGCTGAAATAGTCGGCCAGGATTCTGATCTTCCTCATGTTGTCTTTCTATTATCCATCCTGTATAATGTATCTATAAGCAATTATGCTTAAAAACCTACGGGAGGAATTTATAATGGATAACGATAATTCTCTTAAATCATCATATGGCTTTACCTTGGTTGAAAAAGCCTATCGGCCTAATATGGAAGACACTGAAGCAATAGTTGCTTCCATTATCGCTCTTTACAAAAATGCCTTTGCACTTAATCATATACCCCAGTTTACTCTGATTAATGATTCTACGTCAGATGACATACGTACCGATAGGGACGCCAAAACGCTATACATTAGTTGTACATATGTCTATTGGAACCAACTTGCTTATCAATTTTGCCATGAGCTTTGCCATTACCTTATCCCTCATGAGGTTATTCATTCTTTAAGATGGTTTGAAGAATCAATATGTGAATCTGCATCTTTGTTCTTTATGTATCGTCTTGCCTCTTATTGGAAAACGCACTCATTACTTAATCATCCTGAATATGCAGATAAAATTTTTTCTTATGTGGATTCAACCAAAAACAAATTTCAGCCATTTAATTTACCTGATCTCTCAGACCCTGATTCGCCCATTAGCCATAAATTTTTAGAAAAAGATGGCGAATACTATAGAATGCATAATCGTTATATTGCCAACAATCTTCTTCCGATTTTTAATTCTCATGATGGTTTATGGCAAGCAGTTCCTCATTTATGTAACATAAAAGATGAAAAGTCTTTACTTGAGCAGCTTCGCATTTGGAAGACTTTAACACCGAAAATTTCTCATGAAGGGATTGATAATATTATTGCTCTATTTACTCCAGGTAGTTCCAATTGACCCATCCACTTCCCTGTTTATACAGATACTCAACAGCTCCGCCGCCAAATAATACATATACCCTGCACGGTGTTTCCAATGGCGGGTTTTTATCGAATCCAAAAATGATATCTTCCCGCCTTACTAGAAATATACGTTCGACCTCATTTGTAATATCTTCGATATAATGTGCTCCTGGGAAAAACTTCGCACCTCTCGGTCCTCTAAAACTCATTTCTTCACCTCCTTCTACTCTTCCAAGAAATACTCAATTGGCACGCCGAAGTAATCGGCCAGGATTTTGAGCTTGTCTGTCTTCGGAGTGCTACGTCCTGTTTTCCAATAAGAAAATACATTTTGAGCTATACCAGTATCTTTAGATACCTGATATGCCGTTTTGTTATTTTCTTCTAATAATGCAGCAAATTTTTCGTACACTTTTTATACCCCCTTTCCCTAAAAAACTATTGCGAATACTTCACATTTGTGATACACTTCAATTACCAGTTAAAGCATCACATTTTAAACGCATTTTAAATTTGGTATTATTTTTGTTGAACGCTACCATTCTGTGAAGTACAGTCTTACTATAACACCATTTTGCGTAGCAGTCAATGGCTTTTACTACCATTTTGTGAATTATGCGTTTTTTGTGAAAGGAGCACATAAAATGTATGAAATTTTTGAGCAGTTGTTACAAAAATATGGTGTTACAACTTATCAAGTGTCAAAAGCAACCGGAATAAGCCAATCTACATTTAGCAATTGGAAGTCTAGAAGAAACTTACTGAGTTCAGATAAAGCAAAATTGATTGCCGATTATTTCGGTGTATCTCTTGATTATCTTATGACAGGGAAAGACGAACCGGAGAAAAAGAAAACTGCACTGACACCCAAAGACGAACGCGACATAAAAAGAAAGTTGGATTCTATCATGAGTGATATTAAAAGTCAGGATAATGGACCGCTGTATTATAACGGCGAAGAAATTGATGATATGTCTTTATCATTACTAGAAAATGCATTGGAATCTGCAATGAGACAATTAAAGATAATAAACAAAGAAAAATATAACCCATACAAGAACAGAAAAGAGTAAAACTGGGGGGATTGTATTGGATAGGCGCATTAATCGAATCGTAGCCTATTATGTAAGGCGTTTTGGAACCGCTGACCCATTTAGAATAGCGGGAGAACTGGGAATTAAGGTTTTTTATCACCCTCTTGGAAGCTCCACTGTGGGAATGTACAAATATTTAGAGCATACAAAGTGTATATTCATAAATTCTGATATTGATGATGAAGAATACTTAAAAATAGTTATGGCACACGAACTTGGACATGCTATTTTGCATTGGAAAGAAAACTGTTGCTTTATGGCACACAAGACATTATTGCTAACATCTCGCATCGAATCAGATGCTAATATGTTCGCTGCCTATCTTCTTATTGATGATGAGATGTTAAAAGAATTTTCAGGATATACCCGTGAACAATTTTGTCAATGCACTGGGTATCCGATGGAACTTATTGAGTTACGCCTTAAATAGGTTAATTCGCTTCGGCGTTTTAAAAATAATTTCAAAAGAAAAGAGGAAAAGATTATGAAACAAAAATGGTATTTACAAACATGGTTTATCGCTTTATTATTTACGATTGCATGGTTTCTGTATGGGATTCCTTTTATTATTGGTATTATCCTTATCGTTTTGCAAGGTAAAGAAAAAAATAAGCTATTGAGTAAATACGGCGAGTATGATTCTGTTGTTGAAAAAGTGAATAACTTATATAATGAGTTTAATCTAAAAACAAAAGATTTAGAGAAAGAATATAATTCAAAACTTATAAACTTAGGAAATGAATATAACGATAAAGAAAAAAACCTTGAAAAAGAATACAGTAATAAACAGTCAAAGCTGAATGCGGAAATTTGTAATCTGAGAGCTGAATATAAGTCAGTCAAACGTGAACTTGAATCTTTAACCGCCGAAGTAATTGTTAAACACTATGATTTTTCTGATTATGATGGTATAACATCAGAAGAATGTAAAAATAAACTGACATTATTAAAAAATAAAGAGAAAGTATTAATTAAAAATAATGATGCTCTGTCAATTACTTCTAATGGAACGAAAAAAGAAATAAACGATAATATCAAACAAATTCTTCGTTGTTTCAATACGGAATGCGATAATGTTTGTGTTAATTTATCAGTTAAGAATATTGATTCTATGCGAAAAAAAATAACAAACTCTTTTGAGTCACTAAATAAAATTTTTGCCGTTGATGGAATTACGCTAAAACAAGAATTGCTTAAATACAAATTAGAAGAACTTAACCTTGTGTATACATATGAATTAAAAAAAGACCAAGAGCGAGAGCAACAGAAAGCAATAAAAGAGCAGATGATAGAAGAGGAAAAGGTCCGCCGGGAAATTGAAAGAGAAAAAGCCAAAATAGAAAAAGACCAAATACAATGTTCAAATGAAATAAATAAATTAATGTCATATTTACAAAAAACGGATAATGATGTTGAAAAGCAGTTATATGTTGATAAAATTCAAGAACTCCAAAGTAAAGTAAAGGAATTAGATGAGAAAAAAGAAGATGTATTAGAACGTGAAGCCAACGCAAGGGCAGGATTTGTGTATGTCATTTCAAATGTAGGCTCTTTTGGTGAAAACATATATAAAATTGGCATGACCAGGAGATTGGAACCAATGGATCGAATAAAAGAACTAAGTAGTGCTTCAGTGCCATTTGAGTTTGATGTACACGCAATGATATTTTCAGATGATGCACCAGCCTTGGAAAACGTACTACATAAACACTTTGAAAAGAAAAGTGTAAACAGAGTTAATTTAAGAAAAGAATTCTTCAATGTCTCTTTAGATGAGATTGAAAGTGTAGTCAAAGACAATTTTAACAACACTGTTACCTTTAACAAAATCCCTGTGGCCCAAGAATATCACCAAACTTTGAATATCATTAATTCAGAAAAATCTGCTTAAATAAAAAACCTGCCCCTGTACCAACAGGGGCCAACAAAATAATATATTTACCCGGGGAACCGAAGAGGGTGCATACACCAGCTGCCAATTCTTTACGGAAAGGAGCTGGTTGCGAATGGTTACATATGATGAATTATTCACTTTTGTAACAATGCTTTGTGCGGTCGTTACTCTTGTTGTTACTCTTACACAACACAAAAAGTAGCGCCCTCGTCCTGGTAAGATAAGGCGCTACTTTTAGCAAATTACTCTTCCGGCAGCTGGACTTCACCCAGCTTTCGGTTCTCTTGTTAAGTATATTATAACAAAATATACTGAATTGTCAAATAGTAAAAACCGCCCCAGTGTTACCAGCACCAGGACGGCTCATATCTCCGGAGAGATACTACATATTACTCAACCACTAATATTGTATCATCTTCGGTGACAGGTGGCAATAGACCATCTGTCTTTTTTGCACCTATTTTACCACAAGGAGGATGATATCATGGCAAAAGCAAAATATACCAAGCAGAAAAACGGATACTTCCAGACACGCGTCTGGGACGGTGTTTACAATGATGACGGCACAAAACATTACATCATGCTGCGGTCAAAGAAGAGTAGTAAAGACCTCGAAAACAAGGTCAATCAGCTTGCCCAGGACGTGGAGATGCGTAAACACCTGCGTATATCAGACGTAACATTTTTAGATTACGCCAAGGCGTGGTTGCAGGTGTACAAGGCCGGGAAGGAGACCAATACTCAGGCAATGTACAAAAATATCATAGATAAACATTTTGTGATCTTGAAGGGCGTCAAGCTGCAAGACATAGGCCGAGTGCATTATCAGATGCTAATGACCAGCACCAGTGATAAAAAGCGCACTCAACAACAGATCCAGCTTACATTTAAGCAGGTGCTCCGCTCCGCCGTCTCCGATCGACTCTTCGCGGCCAATGTGATGGAGGATATCTTTGCTAATATGGACGTGATTAAGTATCGCCCGACCGAAAAGCGTCCGTTAACGAGTTATGAACAGAAAGCTCTGTTTGCGGCTGAGTTATCCACACAAGACCGTGTATTTGTGTATATCTTATATGGATGCGGTCTCCGACGTGGAGAAGCCCTGCCCCTCACCAAATTTGATGTAGACCTCAAACGGCGCACATTGACCGTCAACAAAGCTATAGGATTTGTAAATGACAAGCCTGTACCCAAAGGTCCAAAGACGGACAACGGGTATCGTACTGTCCCCATACCGGCTGTAGTTTTTCCGGTCATTGAGGCTTATGTCAAGTCCTTGAAGCGTAGTCAGCTCTTTGTCATGCGCAATGGTCAGCCAATCACAAAGAGCAGTTATGATAAGATGTGGGCACGTATCATTAGAGCCATGCAGGCGGTCTCTGAGGAGCCTATAACAGGTCTCACCGCTCATGTATTTAGGCATAATTACTGCACCAACCTCTGCTACCAGATACCAATGATCTCCATCAAAAAGATTGCTGAGATGTTGGGAGATACCGAGAGGATGGTCATGGAGGTGTATAACCATATTGTACTGGACAAAGAAGACGCTGCCGGAGCGGCAGACAAAGCCTTTGAGATGTGATACGAAAATGATACATTACCTCTGCCATGACACCAAAATGATACATTTAAATGCCATTTATGGACAGTCATAGTAAGGCAATTATAGACAACAAAAAATGGCTCAAACCCTTATAAATACTGGGTTTAAGCCACCTTTAAAGTAGTGAAGCATCGGGGATTCGAACCCCGGACAACTTGATTAAAAGTCAAGTGCTCTACCAACTGAGCTAATGCTCCGTATTCTATTTACAAACTACAAACTTTAGGCAATAAAAATGCCCAGAGCCGGAATCGAACCAGCGACACGAGGATTTTCAGTCCTCTGCTCTACCAACTGAGCTATCTGGGCGTAAAACTTGAGTAGCGGGGACAGGATTTGAACCTGTGACCTTCGGGTTATGAGCCCGACGAGCTTCCAGACTGCTCCACCCCGCGTTATTAATTTTGTAACAACAATAAACTATTGTTGAAAAGCCGATGATCGGACTCGAACCGATAACCTGCTGATTACAAATCAGCTGCTCTGCCAATTGAGCCACATCGGCATATTTACTTTTAAGTCTAATCTTATCAGCTAAATGGACGATGGTGGATTCGAACCACCGAAGCAATTTGCAGCAGATTTACAGTCTGTCCCCTTTGGCCACTCGGGAAATCGTCCAAAAATGGGACCTATAGGGCTCGAACCTATGACCCTCTGCTTGTAAGGCAGATGCTCTCCCAGCTGAGCTAAGATCCCATTATATTTTATTATTTTCTTTTTCAAGAAAATAACGACCCAGAAGAGACTCGAACTCTCGACCTCCGCCGTGACAGGGCGGCGCTCTAACCAACTGAGCCACTGGGCCATCACGAAGGTATATACCTTCAAAACCGCATATACAAAACACAAAAACCTTTTTTCAAACCCGCCGTTTGCACTTTCGTGCTCAGGTCAAGCCCTCGACCGATTAGTAGCAGTCAGCTCCATACATTGCTGCACTTCCACCTCTGCCCTATCCACCTCGTCGTCTTCAAGGGGTCT